>Ga0307514_10001464_pt1 | contig 28807 bp, 23 predicted proteins | sample 16_EM_MG_FD_203088 | JGI IMG/M metagenome (GOLD analysis project Ga0307514, IMG submission 203088) | Populus trichocarpa ectomycorrhiza microbial communities from riparian zone in the Pacific Northwest, United States - 16_EM | ecosystem: Host-associated > Plants > Roots > Unclassified | place... | reverse complement strand
TAGCCGTTTCCATAGATCTCAATTTAACCATAGTGATCTCTCAATACTTGTACTGATATAATATCACGGGATACCGAAAACAGCTAGTATTTTACCATCGGAAAAATGACCATGCCCGGAAAGATCTAGGGCGCCGATGGTAGAGTTTGCATGGAATGTTCCAAGGATTGATGTCACGTCAATCAATTTCCCGCATTGGTAGTGAGGGCTAATATTAGGCCTGGTGTTTATATATATAAAATGCAGTTTACATGGGTGATGGCTATCCATGATTACACTTCTACCCAAATTGTCATGAGGCTGGCTAGTACCCATTGGGTAGTCCTGAGCCCCTTTTGGTAATAGACAACACAACCCCGTTCACACACTGATGATTGACCACCAATTCAGCCATTTTCATATCCACCCTCTCGAGAACTACAGTTTTTGGGTATATGTGTCGAGCTGAGGCTCTTCAATTTAGTTGACAATTCCGCAGTCGGCTAGTACATACGTATACATATAGTATCCACTGTTTCTTCAGCCTGTTTTCCTTCCACCTACGTGTTTATACACAATCTACCAGTCAACACAACCTCTATAATAACAGCTTCATTGTGCCCATTCGAGACAGTGCTCCCGCAGCCTATTCGTAACAAAGAGAATACTAGGGCTTCGGACTCGACCGCCAAAATTTTGCTCAGCAACCACACCCAGCACAAAATATTTGGGGGGCCCCGGACCCGTTATTGGTAGGTGTTAGTGGCCCTTGTAGGCTTTCTCCTAATACAGCCGGTGCCTTCAATAAGCAGATATTGGGCCACTGACATGTGTCCCTAGGCCAATCCGAGGAAGTGGAGCACCATTCCAAGCAAGTCCTTGACGGTCAAAGGAACCAGAGGAGGACAAGGCACTGGGGCAAAGTCTGAGAAAAATTCCGGAAATGCCATTGGTGGATATAAGGCGTGAGTAACAAGCATCCTGCCGTTTGCTTAATTGATACATGGAACTTTACTGACGGTACAAATTTGCAGTACGTTGACTATAGGTTCTGGGGATAAGGACGAGATACCCGGGTGTTGAGGTAGATGACTCGTAAACCATCCCGCCCCTGGCTGGGTAAAGCTTATTATATACTTTTGTTTATAGTTATATACTAACCAAGTTGATTTATCGTATATTGTAAGAAAGATATTTAGCACTTGTGCGACTTAAGCAATGTACGACCACGCGACTCCGAACCATAATAGAGCCCCGCCGCCGATAGTGAGAAAATTACCGGACATGCGAGAACACGAAGTGGTCGTTCTCAAAGATGCGATACCCTACATGCTCCCTCCCTAAGGACATACACCTACCCAAATTCTATGGGCTGACGGGCATTAAGATGCGATATCTTCCAATGCCAAATACTCAAGCCCTACCTGGAAAATAACAGTGGATACTAATAGATGTCAAAGCCTTCTATCTTGACCTAAATTGTCTGATAATGAACTGCCGATGTTGTGGAGTATTCGTTATTAGGGGCGGTCTCACACTGCTAACTTGAATAGCCTTGTATTTCTTTAGCCCTTATAACAATCTGAGTCACGGTATAGAGGGCATTCATCTCTATGAGTGTTTGTAATAAGAATACTATGTTTTGTGGGTGGATCTGGTGTTGGGAGGAACTGTGATCTCGTGATTTATTTTGGGGGTGTGGTAAATCGGAAGAACTGTACAATTCAAGTCTGAATACCGTATATATATCTCTTCTTAATTAGGGGTTGGTTTATGTGACTTTATCCGTATCTGGATCGGACCCTTCTTGAGTGCCAAATACCTGGTGTCTAATCCGCTTTCGTGATGTTGACTTACCCTGATCTTTGGTTCAAGTACGTCTCTACCACTCGAGTATCCAGGTGTTTTCTCCACTTTCTTCGGTTCGCTTTACTCAGTAATTATTTTTTATTCACTGGGCATCGCACAGCCGAGGTTTGAACAAACAACTACTTATACATAACCATATTACCAAAACTCATGAACCCATGACACCTCAACCTGGGATCGGACTTTTTGATATTGTAGCTACCAAGCCCATACATAGCCAACCTGAAAATGGCATAATAATAACTATGCTACCATACCAGACCCCGCTACGCTGGTTGACCTTACTCTCGATCGTCACCTTCCTCCTCTATCCCAAACCCGAAACTTTCACACAACATCTCTACCCCTCAGACATAGCTAATAGAACCGCTGTTTGGAGGCTTGTAAAAAACTACCATCCAGAGGCGCCTCCACTGGGCCCACCTCCAACTTTCATCACTCAAGATATCCAAAGAATACTTGGTACTTGCACCCCAACCTGGTAACAGGTATTGGCTTGTCCAGAGCTCCAAGTTTATAATCTCCGCTACCTCGACGCCTTTGATATACAATGGGAACATGAGGAACTGGCGTGAGGATACCGAGGGGCTCTCAAACGGATGATTTGTCTTGGGCAGGAGTGCTATGAGTTGCATCCCACTTTGGGTGCAAGCCCAAGAGTGGGGAAAATAATGTATATATTAATGGCGCATCAAACCCTTGTGGCTAAAATTATGGGTTGGTTCTGGCGGAGCCAGGAGATTATGATCAAACGCCCCAAGAAGTATCTGACATGGTTGTCCTTCCTGCAATTGGCCTTGGGCTTGGATTTCAATTCCTAGTGCCAAGGTAATATCCTTCTTCGTATATACATATATCAAATTCAGAGCAGGGCATTTGTATGGTATGTGAGAAAGATACCACTGTAGATAATAAGGTAGCAAGGCCCAGGGTGTGCAATGACAAACCCTTCCCCCCCAACTGTGCTAACTTTAATACTTCTTCTGATTTTTCTGGCACAAGACCTGATTCCTTACGCATACGACAGTTGCGGCATGGGATTAATCCTGCATAAGCCGCGACCACGTGCACCTTCACAGTGTATGTGCTGGACCAGCCAAGCTTAAGAGCACGGCCTCTCCTCTCCCCTCATACCCAACCAGACTAACCCTTCTCCCTCGCCATATTGCCTCTGATCAATGTCGAAGTCTTCAGCCTAATCCTTTCCGTCATGAGCTCTTCCGACTAGAATGTCGACCCCAAGTTCCTTACCCCACCTTCTCCGATGGGTACTCGGCTGAGATCTCCAGCTTGAGTGTATCCCAGAGAGAAATCTTGTGAGAAATCACTTCTAAGCTCCTGGAGCCACTCCACAAAGGCAAATCATCGCCCTACCGAGTGGTGGTTCACAATAATTCTTGGGCAGTTATCTATACCTTCCCAGGCCTATTGGAGAAAAAAACCCTGCTCTAATTAAGGCTTACCCCACCACCTTAACGCTACCATATATGCCCAGATGAACTTGCTTCAGCTTCCACCGAACAATCGAAAGGTGAGTTTGTCTCTTGCATAAGTTGTCTGGCAGGCGCGGCCACCCAGTAGGTAAGCTAGTTAAGGACCGACTCAGATTCGCATGCCACGCTCCCGGAGTCCACGAGAGCCTGAAGCTAGCTTGGGATTATAAATAGTAAGTTCTAGGGCAAATTCACCTTCCGTGATGTGGAATTTTGATTGTTTGGTGGAGGTAAATACCAGCCTGAAGCAATGGCCTAGCCTGCCGCAGTTATATGCCAGCAACCTCAACCGATCTTTCCTGATCTTGCAAGATGCTTGAGAGCTGCGGACATCAGGCAGTGCGTACGTGTGTCTACCTTCCTGTTCGCCAGCATAACCTGCCCTGTTCATTTACGGTGAAGTTCTCATTACATATAAATATATCAACTGATATACACAGTAGACCCATTTACGACCTCCAATTTCCAGGAATACCCAGGCAAGCTTGATCAACCCTAGCTCCCAAGCCAACGATGCACTGACCATGTATGTATGCTATTGCAACCGAGATTATAACAGAAGATATAGTACTGGTAGAGAGAGCGCCAGCATCAGTGTTGAGGTAGCCCTGCGTACACTTGCATCGCCCTTCTTCGTCTCAGTGGAGCTCGGAGCTGAGGTGGATGATACCGTGGCGTTGGGTAGTGTTGTGGTATTTGGTGGCGGAGAAAGCACCTACACATCGCCCCACCTTCATGTTAGTAATTGGACGCTTACCATGGACCGCATCAAGCAGCTCAAAAGGGCACTGCACGTTGGAAATACTCACCCCATCGAGGACATGTGCCACACCGTTACTGGTCAACACATTTGCCCGCAGCACTTTCACATCATTAACCCACCAGAAACCTTCCGCGCGTTTAACAACAACAGAATCCCCCGTCAATGTGGTAAGTTTCTGTCCATCCTTCCATGTAGAGGTGTACCCAATGTAATCGCCGTTGAGAGTATGGTACTTCAGTGCCTTGGTGAGTAAGTCTGGGCTGAGGTTCTGGTCTGGGGAACCGGACCTGTTGAACGCAGCGTCTGAGGGGGCAAAACAGGTTATGCGTGGCGTTGTGTCAACAAAGTCCATTAGGTCGGTACGACGCAGGGCTGTGAGGAGACCATTGAGATTGACCTTTTTGGCAGTCGACATACAGGTCTCTGGTAGAGAAAACACACTGTGCTAGTCAGCCTCCGGAAATTGTAGTTTTAATCAACAGGGAAAGCTCACGTGTCAACAGCATGTACAACGCCGCCGTCGAAGGGAATATTCAGAAACTCAATAGCCGATTTCGTCCCGAGGCCGGAGAACACCTGAGCGGATTTGGTCTCGTTGCCCTGACCACTATCTCCGAATTTACTGGCAAACACGACGTTTGGCTGCCCGGGACCTAAGTTGGCAAAACTGTTTCCTTGCAAAAATGTTTGCGCAGTTGTTCCGCCTTCAGCTGAGAAACTCTGTGCTTGGTGGGTTCCGTTCAGAGTGTGGTACTGTAAAAGAGCTTGTTGATCCGTCAATGGAAGTGCATTCATTGTACCCGGCTCCAGTGCCTCGTTTGTCGGAACAAAAAGCGTCTTTTTGCTATCTGTGTTGACAAGAGCTTCAAAATCCTTGTGCTGATCCAAGAGTTTGAGGAAGCCAGAGAGATTGGGATTGCTTTTGAGAGCGTCCCTGATGGTGACGGCATTGCCGAAGCCTGAGGACAGTATTAGAACGGTAGCAACGCTGAAGGCAAAACACTGATATTTGAAAGTGACCATGATGGATTGTGATTCGATTTGTTGTCGTGGGTTACGATACAAAATCTACTGATATGAATTATTTACTCAACCAAGGTCCCACAGCGTGGAAGCGACTCGGCAAACAGACGGGTTGCTTTATGTCTTTCTGGAGCATGGTTAGTGCGTGTCTAAATTACATCATCAGAAACCACTACAACTTCACGGTAACCCTCGAAAGAAATTAGTATCAAGCATGGTAGTGGGGCAGTGCTTTGTGTACCAGTACCATTCCGGCCCACGAATTATCTGGTGAGACATGCATGTTGCCCCAATCTCGATGGGAGTTCCGCTAGTTGAAGCTGTCATTTTCACTGCTGCAGATTCCTGTCTCTACTCCATATAGGATCTAGCTAGATTTAGGACACGCTGTGGAAGTACAGTAAGACCGCCTGCTTACGCTTGCCATTTCTTTGTTGTTCCAGGTGGCAATGGCAGATATTAATACCAACGCCCGCATTGAACGTAGTTATCTGGTATAGGGCTGGTTTTAGCTAAGCAACTCTGCTTCCGTGCCACATGCCGACTCCTGTGGATGACTGGGCGTTGAAAAGTAACGACTTGTCAACCTCCAAGCTAAATCTCGATTGCCAACCAGACCCAATCATGAGCTTTTTATTCAACTGCCTCGCACATGTACATAGTAGGTACGGTACTTGGGTGAATTATCTCTTGCTGCATGCACGCTCCAGTTTCGAGATTCTGGTGTGCAGCGTACATTCCGTGAGATAACCCATCGAGTGGCTAGGGCTGCGTTGGTAGTGTGCATACACGCAGCTTGCAGACCAGAGCTCATTGGCCCAAATTATCTGGCCTGTTCGACCTGAGTCAGCATGCAGACGGGCATGCGGAAAGCCAAATAAGTATATCTGTGGGGGGTATGGCCGAAGATAGCTTTAGCGCAGATAACTTAAGAGTCTGGGAACGAGATCAGGGGGTATATATGGTAGATTGCAGGATGTGTGCCGTTGAATACAATTTGATGTACTAGTACCATTCAGTTTTTGATATTGGGTCTGTGTCACCACCAAGCCCTGAGTAAGTAACTAAAAATTAGCGTGTTGTGCAACCAGAAGGTTCGGCATCTCCACTGACACAAGTACTGACTCTCATGAATCAACCTCTTCCTAGTAAGGGTTTCGTACCCCAATCGCCCCCAAGAAAGGAAAATACCTTCCAGCGACATGGTCCCATGCGATTGGGCGCAGAGTTTGACGTAAAGCGGGTAGATACCAATACTAGTACATAAGTTGAATCGCCGAATATTTTCTAGATTATTGATTCTGTATAGATATGATTAGCTATTACGTAGCTACATGAGTTTAAAAATAGGGCTGCGCCTTTTTTTTTTTTTTTTTTTGAATCTGTACCCGAAGCTGCACCTACCCCTGTATATATACATATAGCCACTTTATGCGCCCCTATTGCATATATCCACCTATGAGCGTGCGACTGTCTCACCTGGGACAGGCCCCCCAAAAAATAAGGTTGCTCCATGGTTGGCGTGGCTTAACGTAGAGATTGGATTTATTTTTGTGGCTGGGTGTACCCAGATTTGTATGGCAAAAAAGCAACGACTCGGGGGAAGCGATGTCCCAGGGATAAACTGGTACCGGTACCTATATACAGCACCAATTACTCTCCGCCTCATAGCCTATGATAGGGCTCCCTTCAGGGAAAAGTTGTATAGATTCCCCCCCAAAAAAATCCCATTACTCAGTACCAAGGCCCACATCTAGATACTAGTGATGAAGCTATGGACTTTTTTTTTTGAGTCTATACGGATACGTCTATGGAGCCTTAGGCTATGAGATGAATGAAGCTATATACGGGGCAATGCATGACCCTAAATTTTCCAATGACCTTTAAACTTTAGCTATACCGCATACAACAGTCCACATCGCTTTTTAAGACATAGATACCGTATTAACTCGAGTTATTCGGTAGCGTCTGATTTTCGGTGGCGTGTGATCTACTGTGAACTTGACCAAATATCAATTGGCTTTTCCCTGATATAGCTTAACCTGGAGTGAATCTCAGCTAAAAACTGTGGGAGGACAATGCATATGTCTGTGACCTCAAGCCTGACCCACACCCTTAAACCAGATCAGGCCTCAACCAAGCGACATTTGGTCAAGTTCACGGGTGGGGCTTAGAAAGGACGCTACCGAATAACTCGAGTTAATACGGTAGAGCTAACGCAGAAAGATTGAATATCTGAGCGCAAAATAGGTGCAACTAACGATACCCACACAAAGCTTGGGCCTCGGGATTTGGCATGGCGATGGCGATAAGAAGTTAACTCTTTTTTTTTGAGTCTATCCCTTAAGTAGGCCGGTGAGACAAGAGCCTAGTTACCTTGCATTAATATTTTCTAGACAGTCTAGCTATATATGATATCTATCTATTTACACGTTAAACAAAATGAATTATCACACTTAAAACATTTATATGTACATCGTTTGCGCTTTACAAGCCTTGCATCACTGCGTCTCTGCTTACTACTTGAGTTAATACGCTGCAGGAAATTATGAAGTTGACTGCAATTCCGTACTCGTCCCTGCACTCTCTCGTGTATCAGCATAGTACACAACTCCTGCTGAGAAGCTTTGGGTGTAGTCGAGGATTCGTAGAATTGGTAGAGAATATAGCTATTCACAAGTGTAGTATCTAAGAGCCAGTAGAAGAGAGGCAGCCAATTCTGCATACCACGAAAGTGAGTAGTATTGTATGGACGGAGCTGATCTGCAATATCTACTCCCCCCATATATTGATTGTAGTCATCAATTAAGGATGGAATCATAAGGAGCTTTCGTACTTCTGACCCAAAGATTTTCCGAGCAGAAACAGCATTAGTACTTGTCTCTCTAGCTAGGCATGCGTCGATTCACTAAAGTCCAGGTATTCAGGTCGTGTATAGTGCTCATAATGAATACAGTATTATTGTCTTGCCATAGACCACATAATACACCATTACCGGTATCTATGACTGCACTTGTATGATCCCAAGGAAGAACCTTTGAGCTATATTTTAGTCAACCCGTAGATCTTCGGGAATTGTAGAGCTTCGTACAATACCACAGGCACCAATTCTTAATGCTTTGAAGTACAATCCTTGTGCAAAAGTCTTGGTGAAACACAATTTTAAGCCGCTTGGCAAGCTTCGCCACAACACCTCGATTTTCATCAGTAACACAGCAACTAGATGTCACTAAGGCCTGAAATGAAATATGCGATAACTACAGGTACTAAAGAAATAAAATTCAGGACCTTAGGAAATTTAAAAGAAAATTGGGGATTTGATGAAAGTTCTAAGCGTAGCTAGTAGCGAGTGTACCAACCCTTAGCCGCTACTACCCGGTCAGGCATGCTCCCCCACAACGATTCAAACACGGACTCTGGAATTGCCTCCCAGGCTTCAGGCAAGACCTCAGCAAGCCTAGCACGTACTTGTCTGGCCCTCCAGGGGTGTTGGCAATGTCAGGATACTTCCGATGAAGGTATCTTTTCAAGTGAACCCAAACATGCTCAATTGGGTTGGGATCCGGCCTATATATAGGGAGGGTGTTTATCAACAACAATGCCATGTCGCTTGAGGAAAAGAGTGACAATCTTTGCAGTATGCACTGGAGCATTGTCTTGTTGGAGTTTGGCATTGCCAATAGTGCGGTTGATGTGGTCAATGACTTGGAGGAGGAGAGTCTTGAGGAGGCGACGGTAGGCAAGTGCGTTGACCAAACGAACAACCAGGAGAAGAAATGTCCCTTCCCCCAAAACAGCCCCAGACCATCAGGATATTCCCTGTCCCTCTTTAACTGCATGAATACAGTCTTTATCCCACTTTTCCTCTGGTGTTCGAAATACCCAAATTTGCCGTGCATGAGCTGACTTCTCTACAGTGCATTCATCACTCCAAATCCTACTCCGAAAATCCTCTGCAATCCAATCCTTCTTTTTTAGTGCCCAGGCAAGCCTTACCCCAGCTCTTGCATCCGTTAACTTCGGGCGTTTCTTAGCTAGCCACTTTCGTAGGCCATTCTCTCGTCCGAGGTAACGATCTAGTGTATCTAGCGAAACATGGGAGCATACAATCCTACCGGATTTGCTCTCTAGTCCATGTTTTATTCTTCTTCACACATCGAAGTATAGCCCTCCGGTCCCATTTGCTGAGCTTCTTGGGTCTGCCAGACCTAGGAGCATTTTCAATATACCCTCGCACAGCTGTCCAATTTAGGAAATTCTAATAGTTGGCCAAGGACGCCCAAAAATCTTTGAAATTGTTGTTATTGTATATTGAAGGTGGAAAAGAACGAGGATAATACCTCGCTCTACTACTGTCATTTCACGTCGCACGGGGAGAGGCATCGTTGTTGCAGTATGCTGCTTCACATTGGTAGCTGGGACCCCAAATTTTCTTTTTCAGCGATGTTTCACCAACCCAGGGATTGTAGTTATCAATGTAGATATTGAACCGATATGTCAAATATGGTAGTGTTTTGACCAGTCACAAGCAGGTTTGTGAGGTTGGAGTAAGCTTCTTAGGCTCGGAGGTAGGATCAGAGGTCGACCAACCAGACTAGAGGTCGATGGATCAGAGGTAGCCGGATCAGAGGTCGACGGATCAGAGGTAGCCGGATCAAAGGTGGACGGATTAAAGGTAGCCGGATCGGAGGTCGACGGATTAAAGGTAGGTGGATCAAAAAGGTCGACGGATTAGAGGTAGCCGGATCAAAGGTTGACAGATCAGAGGTAGGCGGATCGAAGGCGGCCATGGTGGTAGCTTGCGCACCATTGATTCGTGAATAGAATTTCAAAACTATAGGTATATCCATGATCACAAAGTGCGAATATTTTCTACCCTTCACCTATAGGCTTATTTGGCATTTTGACTGTATGCATACTTCATCCACAGAACTGAACCATCATTTCATCAATTGCCATATTAGATGAAGGTAGATAGAGTGCTCTGAATCGACTTGCAAGAATTGAAGCCATAGGTTCAAGCACCGCAGTCCAATATGGATTATGTAGAGGGGAAGGTGATGGATGATACATGAAGATATCGCTTACTTTGCTCAAATCACTTCAAACGCATCGCATCCATTGTTGGTTGCCTTGTTATCCCCTCCCAGTAGTCATTAATACTTGGAGCTACCATCACCCCCATATAAAGAACGAGTCCTATCCAAATCTTCAGCTCACTGACTGTAGTATCATGCCATGGCCGTGTTTGTGTAGTAAGATTCTGTTGTCGCTTATAGCGGTAGTAGTTGTTTGTATTCGTCTTCAGTGTCTCCCATATATCTGGCGTGAAGGATAAATGAGATGCATCTAAAGAGCTATGTGGAGGAGGTATGGAAAGCAATGGTCTCGCGTCATGTTCAATATCTGCCTCGAGCGGTTTATATGCTGGCACTGAAGGTAGTAGATCAATGTTTACTGGTGACTTTTTGGATTTTGGCGGCATTGTGTATGAATGTTGAATATAATATTCTATGTGTCTTGTTGCATGTAATACCTTTGAACATTTAGCTAGACTACCTAATGCACGGTAGGCTCTGTCTCACCAGCCTCCGAAAGGACCCTTAGGCTATGAGGGACCTATGTATGTAATTCTGCGTATGCACGGGCCAATACGCACGGATACCTGCTGAAACTGTGGGGAAATTGAGATGAGTCTTGTCTGTGGTGATTAATTTCTACTGGCATGGTTTGTATATCCTAAACGTGACCAGATGAGTCTTTTTACCGCTTGGTTCGAGTGGTAGGTTAGAAGAAGGGATGTATAATGTGTAGTCTGGTTGACACAAATACCCCGGGGACAATAAATGGCACGGTATCATATATAGAATAAATATTGGATTCCAATTCTCAATCTCGTCTTCTACCTTGTCGATAAGGCTACAGGGTGACATACTTTCCCGCGTTCTAGGGCTGAACATCCTGCTAGTGTTAATCTAGAACTCTAAGAGAGAAAACGATTGCAATCGGAACTGGTTCGGGATGAGCTTGTCATATATTCGGGAGTACAATTGTGTCCTGCTGACCTTGTTTACAAGGTATCCAAGGTTGCAGGTTGTAAAGCAGACGTGGAAAGGCGGGATGCTCACCTCACACCCTCTGCGCGGAATACTTTATATACCTTGGTGTTCGCAATTATAAACAACAATGGAGAATTTTGAATGGTACCGATACTTGGAACTGTTCAGCTATTTGTAATCTGGGATATTCGCGATCTCGTAATGAAGACATTTTCGAGATCCTGAAGGTGCAAAGTCTGCTACCGTGGGCTCACCGTGAAATTGTAGGGACGATTTCAAGGTTGGTTGGCTTCATGAGGAGGTAGGTCAGCAAAAGCAAATCTTTACCTTCAAGGTAGGGGGCAGGCTCCATAGCAAGGAACGCCATGTATCAGAAGCTTTAAACTAAATTGAACTTGGGTTGACAGTAACTTACATAGCTCTGATACATACTGTATGTATACCGTATATACCTATATACCTAGGTACAGTATATATAGGAGCCTCAGGCACGATCTCCGGACATGTTCCTTGTGAATACCTAGGTACAGTAGGTAGGTAAGGCGCTTCGGCAGTGTGGCTGACTGCCCTTGCAAGTGACAGGGGCAGTTTTCTCGCCTGCACATCACAATGCCCCGGCTACACAAATGTAGCAAGTGCGCCGGCTAGAACCAACCAATTCAATTTTACAGACAACAAGAATTGCAGTGGAGTGGGGCTATCTAACTGGCGGTAAGCGTTGCTCTTTTTTTTTCTTTTCCCACCTGCGCGAAGCTTCCCGGTGGACGTCTGCTCTCGACCAATTGTTTGTCAAATAGGTAAGGCCCTTGCCAACAGACAAGTTGTTCAGTGCTCCGCTACTCCAGAATACAACAGCAATTTTCAGTGACGCATATGGTGTGTTAAGAGGAGAGTACAGGGCCTAGACCGCGCGTGAGCTTGAGGTAGTGAGAGGAACGGTCGGCAGTACCATTGACCAGTACTAACTCCAGCCCCCCGAACTCTGGGCCCACTTAACCACTTCTGTGATCACACCGAACAATCATCCACCGCTACTTCCCTTCCCTTCAGCGACTGCTTGCTCTGTATTCACTTCACTCCTTCAGTATTTTTTTTTGAGTTTGGTGTTATTATAGCTAGTTCTTTGGGGGGCCGCTTGGTTGAACTTCTGGTATAATTTCGAATCTGCTGGACCCCTCATCCCGATTGATCCATCAGTCAGCAACTTACGCTAATTCCCGACCGATTCAATTGTTCGGCCTGATAAGAACTTCCAACTTAGCCATACTATGTGCATATTTGTTCATGAAAAGAGTTATAATTAAATAGTATGAGGGGTTTATTGTCCGGCCGTTCAAGCTCAAGCCTGACGGGGTATTCGGACCAATTTATCAGGGGGGCTGGGGAGGGAAGGCGGGTAAGGAACAGGAGGGAGGAAATACGGAGGTGGAAAAGGTGGTCAATTCTAAAGGGTCAAAACCTCGATAAAACAGATGAGACGGAAGGACCGTGGGGATTGGAGCGTTCTGACCGGCCAGTAAGTTTGGATAGGAATCCGGGGAATGATGAAGATGGAGATCTTTCTCTGAATTCCCCACTACACTCGCTAACACCACCAATCTCGACTGTTGCGGATCACCAAGGGTTGGTTGCTGAAGTGGTGGTGGATTCGGTGCAAGCACATGAAACGGTTCCGTTATCTCCCTTGGTTTATGATGCGTCCCGATATTCACCCCACCAGCATCAGCTCGTGCGGCGTGCTTCTGGCTCTGGGAACGGCCCCATGATTATTGGGGCAACTGTGGGTGGGCTTTGCTTTGTTGGGATCCTGGTAGTAGCAATCGTGGTATGGCATCGTCGGTTAAAAGCCAAAGAGCGGCAATTTGTGGGGATCAACAACGAGGCAGGAGAGACAGGACGAACCCTCGCAGTTACCACACGTCCAGAAATCGTAAATAACGACGAAGATAAACTGGACTTACCCCTCGAGATGGTGTACAGAGGTCTGGGCTCAACGCATGGAACAAGAGCCTCTCGCTCATCCTCAGCCAATAACAGATCGAGATCAGCTCCCACATCACCAATAGATAAAACTCAGATTCGCCATCACTCTTGGGCTCAGGCTGAGAGCATTCTTGGTAGTCACACGGCACCAGCAATCGCAGGAGTGCAAATTGGGGGTAGAATACCGTCCAGAGCGACGACTCCACATAGTATTGTTTCTTCCCCGTCTAGTATGGGAAAGAAGTCGAAGCGGTCGTCTTCCTTGCTTCAACGTTTTGGGCATTCCCGAGATCTTTCGTCTCCTGGATCTCTCTCTGCATCCGTACGAACTTTATCAACAAAGCGGGGTCCGCCACCCCCGAGACCCCCAAGGCCTGATGAGGAGGAAAATAGAGCCGAAGAGCAGCCGCAAATATTCGAGTTGAGTGCTAGTTCTAGCGTCAGAGCAAAGAGGAATAGCAAGCCTTTGCCGGTTCTGCCAACATTCTTGGTCAGGGAACACGAGGAGGAGATGAGAAGACGTAGGGAGGAATATGATAGCGAGAGGAGAGGGCAGTGCGAGCCACAGAGAGAACCACAGTCACCCGTGGATGACTCAAGAAACTCTACCCCTCTGCCGCCCGTAGGGTCTTCTGGATTTCCGGGGGGAAGTGGGGAGATGGGTATGTTGGCAAACCAAGAGGAGGTCGCCTTGAAAAAGGTGATGTCTCTGGATTCTCTTGCCAGTACTACTACTAGCTCTTCAAGTGATTGCGATGATGAAGGCGAAACTGGGGGGGGGTCAAGGAGGCCAACGCCTGAAGTCAATCCTCTATCCCCTAGAAGCTCCCAGCGCAGGCCAGCAAGACGGGAGGGCGATCTAAGAGCACAGATTCCAAGCTTTGCAAACACAGAGGCTGAGAGTGTTGCTACTGGGGGTGATAGTCTAATGAAGCGAACTAGCTACCTTATTGCAGATGGTTCGAGTGGCGTGGAAGCCACTGCTGTGGCCCCTGGCTTTCCAAGTCCGAAACTTGGTGAAAAATTGAGACTGACACCACCTCTCCCATCCAGCACTTCAACAGATAGCAGCAATATCAGCAGTGTGTTTGGTTTAATAACAGCCCCTGTCTCAGCAACAGTAGCTAAACCGCCTACTTTCCCTCCACCTGATCAATCCCGGGATGAATCACCTGGGGCCCATACAAGGACTGAAAGCACAAGCTCCGGTGGTATTGCAGCCTCTGGAGAACATCAAGATACAAGAGGAGCACTCATGCTAGCAGAAAGCTCTAGTGAGCGAGGTCTGGCATTCGGTTCAATCGAGGATTGGAGGGAGAGTGTGGGAGAGACATATGCTGGTACAAGGCCAACTACTGCAGGTGCAGCATCCATGGGGCCTGCTAGTGCTGAAGATGTGTCTAGACCTAACGTGCCAGTGCCGCCGGTGGTGTTTGGGTCTGCTGCAGCAGTGGTTCAGCCACGCCCTGTATTCCCCCGGCGAATATCAGTCGACACTGGAGTTGGGGGGGTGAATACATATCCCCCACTCCCTGCAGCCACAACCAGAGGAGCGTTTTTGACCCCAAGCACAGCAACTTCAACAAGTGCACGGAGCCCATTCACACCTATCGAGGTGGTCCCTGTCTCTGCTGTTACTCCCCCATCGAATACTAAGCGGACGGACGGGGGAACGCTAAAGCTGGGACCGCCAACTTCCGGCAGGGAGGGGGGGCTGGAAAGGGAGGCGGAAGGGGCGCCAAAAGCACCAAAACCGGAGCTTGTGCCAGGTCCGGCCTCGAAAGCAGATGAAAGAGCACGTAGCTGGCTGAATATCGGAGATGATAGCGATTCTGATGACAGCTGAGGTCAGAAGCCTACTTATGCATATGAGTTGCTTTACTAAGCAGACAGCAGACAGCAGCTGCACGTCGCATGCGTTATGATTTTCTTTCTTAAGAGGCAGCAATATCGATATTGATCTTGTTTGATTTCGAGGGCAACTTGGAGTTTCTATTTGGCTGGCACATCTTGCTTTGTTTCCATTTTTCTACTTGATTTCAGCTATTTTATTTTTGCCGCAACGGCTTCTGGGAGAGTCCTTTTCTTTCGTCATCATGGTCGGCAAGGGTGCCTACTTCTCGGTTCCTTTCCTTGCATTTTTGTTTCGTTTTTGTATTATAACTACCCAACTTTTGCTGGTGTTTTTCATGACTGGAGGGTTTACTGTTTGTTCCATTGCTCTGCCTGGTGGAGTACACCTGTGTGTCAAGTTAACTTTAATGTTGCCTTTTTGCCTCGACATATTCACAGCCCGGTTTCATATTCGCTCAGGCTTTCGGGATGGATTCTTGTCATGTTTTATTTAGCTCAGCAAGTGGTTTCTGGACTGCATCCTCGATTCTGAAGTATTTAAGCCAAAATACATCGCGGAAATGTCTTCTTGCATCCTAAGTACCTACGGGGTGCTTCTAGTAGTACCCACTTGATAAACTCTGTACAGTACTATATGACCTGTGGCTTGGCTTCTAGCCTTCTACACCCCACGCTCCTCCTCAAACGCCCCCCCCAAATATCCACCCCATCCCTAGTCGTTGCAGTAATTCTCCATACCACATCTGGCCTCACAAACACCGCCCTACCCCTCGCCATGACCATACTTTCTTATCATTCGGATAGTCCTTCAGGCACTTCCTTATCACCCTCCCCAGTGCTGTATACTTATCTCCAAGCACTGCCCCATCCCCATGCTCACCTAATCTCGTAGCCAGCTTCTGGTACTGCTCAGCAATAACCTCATCACGCCTCTGAATAATTCCCGAAAACAGCCTTCTCAAAAGTCTCTTTTCACTCTCAAAGTCTACTGATGACGGGTCATCCAGTTGTAACACAAGAACCTCCTTCACAACTTCCTCATCTCCAATCGCATCCCTCAACTCCGGCACCTTTCTTAGAAATTGCTGTATCTCTAACAGAGGACGAAAGCCGATAAAACCATCGAATTTTGTCGAAATACACACCGCAACCACCGATTTATAATTATAATCCACAACGTCCCCCGCCCACTCCCTTCAACGTCCCCCCCTGTTCCTTCTTTCTCAACAACTTCGCCGTCAATACCATACCTGAATGGGCCTGTAGCGGTAACGCCCTTCCAAAACTAAACACCTACACAAAAACGGCAAGTGCTCCAGCGACTCCCCACCCTTTTCGCTCTCTTCAAACCCGCTCGGCGTACCCTCGAATTTCTTACATACGCCTGCACCGAGATACCGTTCGGGATCTTCAGAAATGACTTCTCACAGGGGTATTTTGTTCCCATCGTCGAGGATTAGGGAGGAGGGATTGGATGAGTGGTGGTGAATCGACAACTGACGTCATTTTGGTATCAATATCCCAATTGGGAAGTAGCACGGATGCAAATTTGACTACCAATTTCGGCAGCTCCAACCGAGCGCAGGGTAGGGCGTTCTAGATAAATGCATTATGTATACACGACCATCAGGGTCTATTCTGGAATACTATCTATACCAGCAAAATTTGAGCACAAACAAATCACCAAACAGAGCAAAGGTCTCCCTATATCCCATTACTGGTAAGTCTCAACCCCCCCCCTTTTCCACAGCCTCTATGTTTAGGAAAGGGTGAGATCAATCTGGGTTCCGTTCAACAAGGTTGGGTAGAGTATCTCCTTTTCGCTTTCGATTCCACCAGGCTTGCCCTTGGTACACTCTGGAAGGTAGGTTGGGGCTCCATAAGTAGGGAGAACCTCAGAGTCGGTGGGATCAGTATAGTTTCCAATGGCAGTGTAAACACCAAGCTTGAATGTCTTGAGGCTGCCGGCCGGAATCTCCTCAACATTTTCTCTGCCAGAGTCGATGGTGATAGACCACCAGAGATTATCTGCAAGGTATTTAATAATGGAGTCCTTCGTGTAGTTGACCTTGCGTTCGTAGAGAATATCTGAGATTTGGATTTCATTGTCGTAAATCATGGAGTCCTTGCGTACGCCAGGGTTGCCAAAGGAGGAGATCGAGCCGATCCGTTCAGGGGCGAACTCGAAGTCGACTGGCTTGACTGAAGGCCTGCCCAGGAAGGCGTGGAGGGTCCATGAGCCAGGGAGCTCGCAGTGGTCGATGACAGCCCTGATGGTGAAATCAACTCGGGTGAAGTTTTTGACTTTGGGTCGAATTGGTCAGTTCAAATTCCACAACAGATCAATATCGGGGGCCGGGGGTCTTGGAGATTCAGAAAGGGCTCTTACGGATTCCCGGGAGGAAAGGCCCGTAAACGATGATTGGCCCATACAGGGCGTTGATGCGTCTCCTGGTGTATAGTGCGAGGGCTGTGGGACTCTGTAATGCATAACTGCACGGAACTTCATCATACCCGTAATTATAAGCCCAGATGCTTGAGGCAGTCTTGATCTCATCACTCTTGAAGTACGCGCTATTAGGGTGCCTAAATGGGTAAAGACCTGTAGCGAGATTGTCCAGGGGCCCATCGATACCAGGTACAATACGTGCGAATGTCGGCACAGCAGCTCCTGGAGTGAGGTACACTCCAGGGTGAGCAGCTTGGTACATGGCAGTCAGGCGATCCACGTTCGCATGGTGAAGCCAGAAAATGGGATCGAATGCTGCATAGTCGATGGTGGACATGTGACCGGCAGGACTGCTTCCTCCAACGGTAACATGGATGGTATTGTGGATGCCCTCTAGTTGATTGGAGAATGTGTTGAATAGGGGTTGGGTGAGAGCCGCGTAGGTCTGCGCACGGCGAGTAGTGAATCCACTTTGCATGGCAGAACATGCAAGGCTGTTCTGGGAAGGAGCACCGCCGCTAACTGGGCCAGGACGGCGGCGAGTAAACATCCATTGATTGAACTAGAAGTCTATTAGTGGATTTTAAATAACACGGTCTACTGGGGAACTTGCGTTAGGGCCGGAGAAGTAAGATAGGAGAGTTGCGGGACTCTGGAAATTATACTGGAAAAGTGGGTTTGGAATGGTATAGCCTGTAGCCACACCAGCTGTGCCGGGCTTTATCACACTGATCGTTGGCTGCATAGTTACGGCAGGGAGGCAAGAGCCAGTGGATCTGTCTGACCAATCCCAGTATGGAAGCCTGAACTGCTCAGCAGCACTGGAGTAAGTAGTGTAAGCAGAACCAGTGAACTGGGCAGCAATCATCACAGCTCTACGGTATAAGGCTTGCTATATAGATCATATCAATGTTATTTGAGGGTCTTTATTGCAGGAGCAGTTGAATTCCTTACCTCGAGGGCGAGGGCATATGGGCGATGCCAAGTGGTGAAGAGGCGTGAACTGTGAGTGCAGTAACCCAGCCAGGTGTTATACGGACCACCCGAAGGGCTAGTGAGTGGGTCCATCTGATAGGGAATCTTAGGTGCACCATGTATACCTAACCATGGTCAATGGATCCATCCAGAGGCAGTTCTTCCAGGAAAGCTATGAGCATAGTTACCTGCAATCTGGAACCAACTGATAGCATGACTCTCAGGACTAGCTTGCAAAGATTCCATTGCCAGAATGAACATGTTGAACACAGCTGGATAGTAACTCTGCAAAGTCTGGATCTTGCGTCTGTGTTGGCAGCTGCAGCTATTCGCACCTACGATGGGGTCAAAAGGAGGTGTGGCGCGCTTTGTCATGGCCGGCCTAGAGAAATGCACTTCCCTAGGCGTGACATGGCCGGGATACCTCAACGGAACACACTGCGAGTAGTCTGATCGAAGTTTGCGATGTCAAGATCATGTTCATGAAACTGTCGGACCATGATAGGATACCAGGCAGGTTTAAACTCAGGCAGAATTGGGGGAGGACCCACAAGGATTGACAACTTGACATTCGTACCCAGGAGGGCATTCTGCTTTGGAGCTACCCCCACCACATTGTCCAAATATCGGTGCCTGGATTGCTGCTACTGGCACAACGATAAGTGCAACAGCGAGCACAAAAGCTGACGAGAAACTTGATTTCTGCATTGTCAAAGGTGTGGCTCTCAATTTGGCCTGACCAAGTACCACTGAGGACACTACTTGGTGCTGGTGTGAGAGGGGTCGAGGTGAACTTTGGGGGGTGGTTAACCCTCTACTTATAGGTCCCCATCATAAGGTGCCCACATAGCAGTATCAAGAGAGCATCGGAACTAAACAAGGATTGGGGAACTAAGGGGCGTATGCATGAGAACCATCATCAGTAAAACTTCATCTGGCAAGAGTGCGGATAATGTCTTGGGAGGACTGCCAACCAGAGTACAGCTTGTAGAACATTGCTGATCAAATAGGAAACTCGGCACGCTGCGGGACATCCAGCTGAACGTGAGCTCCTCAGCAGCGCTACTGTATTTAGTCACTTGTAATATTTGTGTACAGTTGGACCTAGAGTACAAGTAGGCCTTTACTTAAGGGACTTGAGCTCTTCGTATAAGGTTATCGACAAGAACAGTGTGACCTCAACCACAGGTGTATTATTCCCAACAGCCCGCGTGGTCAATGCATATCATGCAGCCAAAAGTGAGCCCTTACATTTCACGCTTGGGTGCCCTCAACCCCCAGCCCCTTTGAGAGATACTGAGATAGTCAGAGAATCTCTTCCCCCGTCAATACATGTTAGCAAGGGCTTAATCCCGCAAAACATTTCCCATTCAGTTTAGAGTTTTGCAATGTTCCCGTGGTCCTTAGATCTGTTTCACGTCATGGAAGTACGGCAGCAGAGTATCAAGATTAGAATCACGCCATGATGCAGCGCAAAAGCAAGAAGCCGTGGGAATCATACCTGGAAGGTGTAGCTGAATCCTGCTTCCGACTCTTTCGCGGGAAGGATTACGAAGGACGTGGGGAAGCATGCCAAGTTAAGGCAAGCCTATAGCTAGATCCCATAGCCATTGCATCAACTGTGGCCGTCATACATAAAACTCACCTAGGAGGCTTTGAAGGGGAAAGATAGTCCTATACTTACGGCTAGTCACTCGGGTATCACCCGCAAAAATCCCCCCTCCCCCCTGACTTGGGGCAATATTAACCTTTATCATAGACTGGATTCGCTGAGGATTAGCCTCGAGTGGTGGGATTAGTTGCATTCGTTATGATGGGCGAGCTATATGTAGTTGACCCGGAGTCAGTACCTTATTCAGATCTGGGTTTCCTAAGACTGGTCCACGGACTGAACGAGTTTCACATCACCTTATACAAAGTATATACCAAGTATATGGACTCAACTCCTAATATTTTGATACACATTCCGAGTAGTGCATGGCGCATCATTCGTGATCAAGTGCACGTGGGGAAAATTTTAGTTCTTAAAGCTGCTGAAATATGTGCTATTTTTTTTTTTTTTTTTTTTTTGAGTCTACATATACACCTTTTCCCCAAAGGGAGCCATAGGCTATGAGACGGAATATGTGCTAGTACTAGTAATTATAAAAATTATCCATGTTGGTTAGACTGAGCGTTCCTTTACTGGTACATATTTTCTCCAGTTAGCTTATGTTTGGTGAAGATCCGTTCTGTGGTCAACATACAAAAACTACGATATTGTTGTGTAATTGTATGGGCTAAAGTAGAGAAACAGAAGTTGTATCTATAAGGTTAGTACCTTTTTTTTAGCGGCCTCAAGTCGGACTTTCCCCAACCCCAGTCAAAGTAGGTACTGTACGCTACTTACTTAAAAATTCACGTATATATTGCAAGTACCCCCCCTAGTGTGTGGTGAGACTGATTTGGTGATAAAATATCCTTGTGGGCAACATAATCTCGCACCAAATACAGATACACCACTGGCACTAGTGCGACTCAATAAAGTAAATACAAATTTGCAGCTTTTAGGCTTTTAAAGGCAGAGAATCAAAGGCTCTTGATCATGATTGGTACCGCCGGTAGTTGAATATTATGTGGGTTCAGAGGCTGGGACTTATCGTTGGTTGGAAATGACGGAGAAAATGATGAGAAAATGATATGATATTGCGGATTGTCCCACGTTACATTGCATATGTATGCTACCTTGTGGTGAAAATAGGCGAATAAATTCATTCTTGTAACTAGATGTATTACTGTGAGACAGAGATAGTGTCCAATGCCCATTTAAGGAACTACAGGAAAAAAATAATGCCTTTTGATCCCAATTACCTACAATATTTCTCAAGGCCTAAATATATGACTATGGGAAGTCTTTCATGGGCCTGGTCATATGTAGTGAGTGAACAAACTTAAGACCATACCGCCAACCAGTTTGCACCATTTGCACCTACTCCTCTCATGGCTGCTTTTGAGAGAGTAAAATCGATACACAAAGTCCCAGGTCAATTGCTTTCCTTCTGCGTGAGTGATTATGGCAGTTTCTCCATAAAGTTGCAAGTGTCTAGAGACCTCTGGGACTCACTATAACTTATCACCATGCGAAAAAAGACGTGGAAGTAAGGTCATGTGTCATGTAACATAAACGTGAGCCATTCCAAACCGCATCTAGAGGGTACCTAGCTCTATCCTACTCCCCTGCTGTAGTTGGTGTTGCCAATTGCTGTCTCCTACCCCGGTACTAATGAATTTAGCTTTATTGTTGGCCATGTAGAAAAATTGATACTATGTGTAGCGTAAGTAGTAACCCGGTAAGTTATGCTTGCGTAGAATATCAGGACTTTAGGAAACATCTTCCTTTGTTAATCAATCATGACGTTGATACTCATTAGGTACTTGAATTTATCCATATCTAGGTTGGCAGCACTCCCAAATATGTTGGGGAGGCCCTGCTGGTGGCTCCAGCTAATGTGAACATTCCTGTGGTAGAAGGATAATCAGTTTGTACTGCAAATCCGGTTTAAAGGTGTAGCTAGCTTATAAAGAGGATCTATTATGCAGTGTTTTACATTGGCAGTCCTGCTGGTCAAGACTTCCGTATTATGTAGATCTATTGCAGAACCTTAAGAGAGTAACCCCAAAAGGTATCAGTTACACAACACTATAGACTCAGTTTAACACAATGTTGCCTTAATAATATATCTAACCTTGGCATCGAGTTGTACATGTTGATAACTACATCGCGAGTTCAGTAGGTGCTACTTTCTTCTCATGGTGCTAACTCAATTCGCCTCGTATGGAGATGGGGCATACCACATACACTAAGTGATTGCCTATAGCCTAGTTAGGAATAGTGTTCGGGTATCTGCTGCTTGCCATGGTTACCCTGTATCCTGGGCCGCCGTTATTTTATTATGGGAGAGTACCGCAAAATCTAAGCGAGCATATGTACCAGAAATAAGACTCCTTTCAATATTTTTGAGGTGGGTTGTCGGCCTGGGCTCTGATTTTGACCCAATCTATGGTTATGTTGCACTTTTTGACAAGGAGTCTTATTCACCAGCTTTCCCGGTAGTTAGTTACCTTGATTTTGGGGCGTGTGTAGGGTATTGGATTTATAGGGCATGTATTGGGTTAATATTTTAGCCCTCTGGACTTTTTAGAGACTATCATAAGCCTTAACTTTACCGCATTCTAGGGTAGTACACAAAGCTGCGAAGGCAAAATGCATTATGTTGCAATACAAATTTGTATGGGAAGATACATGGCAACCACATCACTCATATTCGTAGCCACTTGTATAATGCAAATATTGGCCCCTTGTCTGATTTGTATGTCGGAGGAATCGGTATGTTGAAGGGAATTCCAGCCTTGATCTTTGACAAATTTTCAAAAAGTGGTACTTTTTGTGTAAAGGCCACCTCGGGCGGTGACTTATGGCATAGAAGTACATGTACGATTACATCTGGATAGGGTGATATTAGACCCCGTGCTCAATTAGGCCCGAGACTAGCTTTTCAATATATGACTAGAGTGCAACCAGCCGCAGCTAGCAAAATAAGATATGTCTATGTACCTAAAGGGTAGGTATCCTGATAAAGAATAATCAGTGAAATAGGATATAGGCAAATGAAGCTCCAGCAACCGGAGGTGGGAATTTTCTATTACTGACCTTAGTCGGTGCCTGCCTTGCTGGGAGGTACCTACCACCATATCGTAACCTTACCTCGTGATGAATGTGTATCACACTCATCCCCCTTGCATTCTAAGCTGAAGGTATAATTAATAGTATACCAACCCCCAGCCAGCCTGGGGGTATTTACCTATAACCAGACCGTACGCATAACTTCTGCCCAGACTAAAGCCCCAGGGTGCAGTAGGGAGTACTACTGGTAGGGAGTTGAAGTATGCGCAGCTTCGTCATAGTCTAGCTATAGATAGGCTAAATACGATTAATTATTCCCCAAAAAAGTATGCGCAGCTTCCCCAACATGCGGCAGGTGGGGCTCTATAGGTCTAGCTAGGTCTCAATACGTGAGTGTGCCATAGGAAAGGCCACAGGAAGGAAGTGGAGATGGGGTGGAGATTGTAGAAGCCGGAGGTTGCGACACCAGCGGGGACCCCAGGGCGCCTGCGCACCTACGATGGTCCATGAGGGCGGTAAAGGACTCACGTACATGGTGACTGATAAAGGGCCACAACGGCAATGGTTGCATGAGATAGGGAAGGCAAATGAACCATGCTAGGTGTGACGGGTGGACGCCGCAGAATGCAGCGCATCTTCAAAGTTGCCCGTGGGTAGGAGACGGAATGGGGAGATCAAGTGAACAGACGTGGAGCGATGAGAAGTGGTACGAGAGGGTGATGGAATCCCTTTTGTAAAACCATAATGAAGATAGATGGGGAGGGCAGAGACTGGCCCGTGAGGAGGAGAGAGGCTTCTTAGGGTGACCTGGGAGCTGCAGTCCATTACCATAGTCTAGTTAGGCTGAATGCGATTAATGTTTACTTAAAAATTTTTTTTAAAAAAGCCGCAGGATCATGTAGCGTTTAGGACTATTTCCTATGACATCTCTCATTCCCTATAGTAAGCCCTGTGCAATACTAGTCGAGCGTTTTTGACAACTCCAGGCCCAGGAACACAGGAACAGATATATTTCTGGTTAGTACCCTGTTTTTGGTTGTTTCTTTACTAAGGACTCATGTTATTACCCTGAACTAGGGAGTCTGGTTGCGATGCACAAGAATTCAAGAGTTACACATAATTTCTACACAGGGCAATTTAAATTGTCCCATGCATACCTTGGTACAACAGGCAGCCACAACTTGACGTGTCGCCGCCCATACAGCGGCGCACTTGGGTGGGGGCAAGAACTAGTTATAGGGCTCATGATTTTTTTTGGGGGGGGGAATCATTAATCGTATTTAGCCTATCTAGACTATGACGGTGGACTACAGCACACTGTTGCCAGCTGCCTCTCTCTCCTACCGGGCCAGTCCCTGCCCCTCTCAGGGCTCATGATTTTTTTTTTGGGGGGGAATCATTAACGGCATTCAGCCTGTCTAGACTATGGCGAAGGGCTCATGATTGTTTTGCTAACCACTCCAGTCCCTTCTCTCTTCCATATTTGCTTCAACATGCTCTAGCGGAGGCATCTCAGGCTCGATACTGAGGAAGCTGGTCCGCATAAACAACTACCTAGGCACCGTTGTGGGCCCTATGCAACCTGGTGCACAGACTCCCTCTGGGCCTTACTCGGGCTTGCAATTGACATTGATGTTCAAGTACCCATTTCAGTGATGGCTGAGGCCAACTATCCATACCTTATACAGTCTCGTGCCAGATCCCCTATATATACTCATTTAATATTTGAAATGGGCTGGAAGCCCACCGGATTAGCCGGATTGGCCGAATTGGCTAGTATGAGTATGAATATAATAACTTGTATTGGTACACTAATTGCTTGCCAAACGTTAACACTTGCCATTTCCCATGTCTTTTATACCCCGCATTTTCGCCCGTTCAACCCAGCCGAAGTATCATGCCGGCCTGGTATTCGGGCCGTCGTTGGGCCCCCAGTAGTGGGTGTCGGCCGGCCCAGGGCTCCCGTGACAGATGCCTGTTCTCCGAAACAATCTGTTATGGCCTTCAGGGCGCCTCCCTAGAGGGCTCTAAGCCCCAGGCTGGTACAGTAGGCCCTGGACCTTTTTGACACGTGTAATCCTAGCGAAATCACTCCTAGCTAGATGCCTCGCTCTGGTGCCTTGGGCCAGTGCAGCGGCATGGTGGCACCCCAGATGTTGGCCTCAGCCCGGCAATAAGATTTCCTTTCCTTCGACCTGCATTAGAAGTTAAATACATACACATGTGCCCCCGAGAACCCCCACTTATAGTATGTGATTTATATGTTTACATGGTAAGTAGCTTGGGCGCGACCTTTAAAAGCCAAGTGATATCCATAGCAAGAAGGCTCTGTAGTAAGCATGAGGCGGCCCGCAGTCGGCCTACACATGAAATAATTTTCTAACTCACGTGTAACGTATGAAGGCACTCCCGCACAAAAATGAATAAGTATGCCCCACCACTGGCGAAGCTATATTAACCAATGACGAGGGTAGGCACGCTAGTCGTCATAGTCTAGATAGGCTCAATATGATTAATGACTCCCAAAAAAAAAAAAAAAAGCTCTAATCCTGGGAACCGTTACCCTGAGCATGACAGAGTTATTCCAGATGGAAATGTTTCTCCCGATTTGTTGTCCAAATCGCCATTAGAACTGCAAAACATCCGCCAAAACTTACCACCAAAGCAATCATTTGGCCCGCAGTAAGGATATTATTCACATCAACAATATTATTGAATGCAATAGTGAACTCGACTGCGAGCATAGTATAAAGAAGCCATCCAGGATCTATAATGCTCTGAAAACTGTTCATGATGTGCGTGATCAAGTCCGCAAATTTGAAAGCAACTTCAGAATGGTCTTGCTGGTTTGAGTGCGCAACATCAAGATTGGGTGCCATTGTTTGTCCCTCGAGCTCAGCGAGGTCGGGTGCTGCGGCAGTCTGAGCAGGTTGAGTGTCGGGCAGATCAATTGATAAGCAGTATTTGTCTGCTATTAACTTCCGAGCTCTCTGTTGGCAGCTTCGGCGGTGGCCTATCTTTGCCCCAAGGGTTACCAGCTGTGCGAATACTCAAAAATCAAAGCATTGGAAGAGTCTTAACCTCCAGACCCAATTCTGAGAAAAGATGCAATTGGAAGATTATCCCAGGCCTATACAAGGCCTGCAACGCTAGGTTCGTGTAGATAGTAGCTGGAGTCTATATAACCAAAATTAACTTAGATCTGGATCATGTATGACAGAATCTATGCCTAATTGCACATACATACAGCTTGAAGAAGTTCAGAAATCTCACCAGCAGGAAAGATGGTGAAACAATCCACCAGGATCCACCAGCTCGAAGGCAACTGCCGCAGCTGTGGTGACTGATGTGAGCCTAACTGCACCCGAACTGCCTTTATATTGCCAGTCAGCAGGCGTATAGCGCTAGGCAGCTCAACCATACTGGTGAGAAGCAGCAGTAGGCAGTTCACCAGTCCGAGCACATTGAAAACTTTGTTCACCGTGTGCAGCCACGAGCCGTTGGTCAGGTTTGCCTGAATCAACATCCAGCCATAAGGCCCACAATCGCTGGGGTGGGTCGTGCCAGTGCTCCTTGGAAGAACCCACCACCAGTATATTGTGGCATATGCTCTCCATAAGATGCAAGCAACGAATCGCGAAACTCTCGTCAAGTAAGTATCTTGAGGCCTGCACCCTGACAGGGTGATCATTACGATGCCGTTACCAAGGAGGAGGATGATATATATCTCGACAATATTAGGCTCAGGGCCCAATAGTGATGGTGACATTGCCACGAACAGAGCAATCAGAAACCAGATATTTGCGGGGGCAACTATGGAAGTATATTTCCCGCCAAAGGTGTTAACTAAAATCGTGATGGCAAGCTGCATGTACGTCCCGACCCGAATTCCAATCCCATATGTGTCTAAATTCCCAGATATATGGGGGCAATCCTTGGTATCGCGTAGGTTGTCAAGAATAGAAAGCGTTTTCCACAATGATACACCAGGTATAGCGACTAGACAGATAATGCTAGCGTATACGATCCATGGCCACCTGTACATCGTGGACAGTCTTGCAAGCTTTGTAGCCAATCTCCCAGGACTGGTAGCACCCCAAGTTGAAGGTGTGTGGCGCTGGTCTAGGGGGATAGGCCTAAGAGTATCAACTTCGCGGGTCTCTGTGTGGACCTCCAACCTAGTACTGTTGCCCATCTTGTCACCCGCTGCCTCGATATCTATTGTACCAAAGGTCTGGCCTGTAATCCCCGGATCTGGTATCGTCTCAATGATCCCAACCCGAGGTGATATCGATAATGTCGCTGCAGCCATACTTCTGTGGTATATATATGTGTGCGCACTCTTAGGCCGATTTCAATGTGAAAATCACAATATGATCATGAGGGAAATTTTGCTGATCGAGTGGTACGGGTCAAGCTCTGGGAATAGTGGATAATATATTACTGCACAGTAGATAAACACCCAAACAAGCTGTGATGTATAGACCCCCCCAAAAAAAACTGGGCACGGGAAGAGAAAACAAAATGACATTTAGATGTGCGGCTAGTGCTGGGCGTGCGTTACTTTATATGTAGAGTACTGCTCAGGCTCACTCGCATGTGCAGCCCACAGCCTTCATCGAGTCGATCGTTCGTTGCCGCCCTGGCTGCAGGTATTCCTTACTGCTTAGTATGTACTCTACAGTATACTTATATTGTCGCTGAGGCATATTGGTGGAGGCACTCAGTACTTAGACCCACATATTATCCCTCGCTAGATGTACAGTGGAGACATTTCGAACTGGCCATACAGAAGGAAGACCCTGATGTACAGCGTGCACGCAGAGATAATGATAATTCACGGGTCTACCGAATATCTCAGTACCAGACTTGTTACACTCCCCCTCGCTGTGCTTGAGGCCGCTTCGGTGCGGCTAGCAGTAGAGATATATCATCCTCCCTGTAATACTCCGTACATGGATAGCACTGAGATCGTGACGAGAAAGGTACCTATTTGGCTCCCACGCTCAAAAAACTACTAACGATTCCACAACTTATTGATGATTACAATCATCATATTGGTGGAGTAGATGTTGCTGATCAGCTTCTACACAGCTAAAAAGCTATCGCGATAGTTTTTAGGCACTACTAGTACTATTGTTAAAAGTTACCTTTTGCATACATTTCATAACTCACGGCTTACTCATAAAGTAAAACTTTCTCAGGCATTAATTAAAGAGGGTTTTCTGCTAAGACCCAAGCACTAATCATCCACATATACTGATCTTCTTAATCGGGCTCAAAGGCATCGGTTTGTAAACGCCGAACTCCGTATATCTGTGGGCAACGCCAGAGGCCCTTCTGTATTACGTCTTCCTTGATTGCGTTGCCTCTCAAATAAACCCTTGCTCGCTTGTGAGACACCCTCATGCACGATCTGTCGATGTCTCAGCAGGCTAAGGGAAGCATAATTGGACCCCCCTTTCCTGTACATACAGGTACCAGTACTCCGTATGTATCAACCCTTTGTCAAAGGCTGTATTAACAGTACTCTACAATCTGTGGGCGTATGCACATTAGAATTGATCCAAATCTAACATGTTAATACACTTCTAATACGTATGTACATCGCCAGAGTATGAACAAAGACTAGGTACACAAAGATAAAGAACCCAAGCCGAGATAATGCAGCCGCAGCCCATGCAATGTCTGTCTCAG
>Ga0307514_10001463_pt1 | contig 28810 bp, 34 predicted proteins | sample 16_EM_MG_FD_203088 | JGI IMG/M metagenome (GOLD analysis project Ga0307514, IMG submission 203088) | Populus trichocarpa ectomycorrhiza microbial communities from riparian zone in the Pacific Northwest, United States - 16_EM | ecosystem: Host-associated > Plants > Roots > Unclassified | place... | reverse complement strand
ACCTATGGTTTCCGCCGCGGTACGACCGCCTTCACTAAGGAGGAGATACGCAATCTGGTGGTCCACGAAGAGATTATTGGTGTTCGCGATGACGCGATGGATGTGGATGGCTCATAGCTGTTTATTTTTTTTCATTACTGCCTCGCTTTCATCGCGACATCGTGTTATAATTGTGCAATCCTACAATGAATCTACTGGGTCTGAGCACCATAGCCACGAATGCCTTCAGCAAATGACCAGGAGGTTTTCAGGGCCATGGATTCTGAGATGGACACTCCACTCTCGGTAACCTTGGCTATTTGGTACTGAGAGTAGATGAGTCAAACGAAAACGATCAGTCAGTAAGAGCTCACTTTGTCCAAACTCCGTGCATCACGGTAAAACAGCACGAGAAGACTCTCTTCTAGAATGGCTTGAGCTTCCTGTTCGGTGAGCGTATCTTCACGCCCCTCTACCGCCTTACGAAGTAGAGGTTGGGCGATGTACGATCCATAGCCGGTGGCGATGGTGGATGCGGAATACGTCGTACCCAGGAGGTCAACATAAGCCAAGAACCTGCAATGCGCGATGAGATGAGCCTACTAGACGTAAACTGTGCAAGACGGGATGTGCACCACCTTTTTCCATCTTGATATCCACCAACGAGTAAAGAGTTCCACAGCGGGTTTATTTTTGATCTTCGACCATACATCAGCTGAGATAGATATTCATGGATCTCGGCCGGTCCAAGAGTATGTTCATCTTGCTCGGTAAATTCCTCGATAACGAGGTCGTCCAACAAAGATTGGATGTACTGGAAGTCGGACATGTCCCCGGAAGCGCCGAGAACGGTGTGGTTACCGACGGCATGAAGACGCTGGACATCCTTGAATCGGGCGAGGGAGCCGTACGACGCTGGTGGGCTTATGAGAAGCGATGGTGAGGGGAACATCTCGATTACGCACCGAGGTTGTCTGCGGCCATCATGATGCCGTCCTTGTATTTTATTGCAAGAACGCTGGTTCCTGTGACAATGGGTTGCCTATGCGAGATGAGTTCAGCCAGGGGAAAGTTGGAGATGCGGTTGGACGGACTGGGTGTGCTGAACTCCCTCAGCGAAGGTGTCCTTAACATTGCTGGACCTTTGGTGGATCGGATAGGTTCCGTAGACATCGTAGGCATCGTTTCTCTGCAGATTGTGCCATCAGCTTCAGCATCTCAGAATCGAATGAAACCAGACCGACAGGATGACCCCAGTTTGTTGGGAAGTGATCCATGGTGGAATAACGAGGAGAACACGCAAGTGCGTGCAAGTAACGTGACCCCTCTTGACCATGACCGCCTCCCCCACACTCAAAAACAACCCCCCGCCCGCTCGCCAAGGCTATGGGTCTAATGTGCCTCTCTACGGTTTCGTGCCGCGTATGGTCACCGCCGGACAAGTACAGGTTGCACTGGTACGCGAAGATCCACGCGCGGCACGCCACTGAAAAAAAAAACTGACAAACCTGCAGGACGGGGATGTGAACCCATTCAACAAGAAACCACACTCTGCGCAATACAAGAAAATCCTTCAAGTCAGAAAAAAACTCCCGGTCTACGCCCAAATGACCGAGTTTTATGAAATGGTGAGTATTCTACCTTCGATCTGAGGTCCAGGAGGGGAGGTCAGAACCTGCTTCAGAGCCCCTCAAGGAGACTTTTGATGAAGCTAATGTCCCTGGAAAGTTCACCAAAAACCAGATAATCGTTATGGTTGGGGAGACCGGGTCCGGAAAGACTACACAGTGGGATACATATCTGTGTATGCCTCAAATCAAGATCTAACAACGATCTTCCAGAATACCTCAGTTCGTGTGCTACTCAGATCTCCCTCATAATAGAGGAAAGGTCGTGGCCTGCACGCAACCCCGGAGAGTGGCGGCCATGTCTGTAGCAAAGCGCGTCGCAGATGAGATGGATGGTGGGTGTTTTGCGCACCGCCGCTCTAACGGTCACTCACCTTGCCCCTACAGTTACGCTTGGAAAAGAAGTTGGTTACTCCATCCGTTTTGAGGATATGACTGATCCTCGGGCGACCTTCCTCAAATACATGACCGACGGTATGCTCCTCCGGGAGGCTATGAACGACCCGGACCTCAATCGCTATTCGACTATCATTCTCGACGAAGCTCATGAACGGACGTTGGCTACCGATATTCTCATGGGCCTACTGAAAGGTGTCGCTACAAGGCGGCCAGACCTTCGTCTTATCGTCATGTCTGCAACCCTCGATGCCCAGAAGTTCCAACGGTACTTCAGTATCAATGGAGTCTCATCAGCTCCTCTCTTCAAGGTTCCCGGTAGGACCCACCCCGTGGAGATATTCTACACACAGGAACCGGAACCAGACTATGTCGAGGCTGCAATTCGTACCGTTCTCATGATTCACCGCGCCGAGGATGAAGGAGATATCCTCCTCTTCCTTACAGGGGAAGAGGAAATTGAAGATGCGTGTAGAAAGATCAAGATAGAGGCAGACGATTTGCTTACCCAACATCCGGATGCGGTTGGCCCTTTGGTCTGCATTCCCCTTTATTCATCCCTCCCCCCCGCGCAGCAACAACGCATCTTTGACCCTCCCCCTCCCAGAAGGAACCCGGATAGTCCCGCTGGCCGAAAACTCATCATATCCACCAACATCGCGGAGACGTCGTTGACGATTGATGGCATAGTCTACGTAGTGGATCCTGGATTTTCCAAGCAGAAGGTCTACAATCCACGGATCCGAGTAGAGTCGTTACTGGTCTCTCCCATATCCAAAGCTTCTGCTCAGCAACGGGCTGGCCGAGCTGGTCGAACGAAACCGGGAAAGTGTTTCCGCCTGTACACCGAGAAGGATTTTATGAAGGAACTTGATGACCAGACCCACCCGGAAATTCTGAGGAGTAACCTGGCAAACACCGTATTGGAGTTGATGAAGCTGGGCGTCAAGGTACTTCTACTCAACACCAGTCACTTGACATCGATTCACTGTCCTACTCCAGGATCTCGTCAAGTTCGACTACGTCGATGCCCCAGCTCCTGAGACGCTTATGAGGGCGTTGGAGCTTCTAAACTATCTTGCTGCGCTGGATGATGAGGGTAAACTGACGACCCTCGGGGGGATGATGGCAGAATTCCCGTTGGATCCTCAGGTGCGTGTTCATGCCCGCTATACTCACGCCACATGTTGACCTCCCGAAGCTCGCAAAGATGCTCATAGTTAGCCCCGAATTTAAATGTAGCAATGAGATCCTGACCATCGTCTCTATGTTATCCGGTATGTCATTTCATCTCGCCAAACACATTGTGTACTAATATCGCCTAGTGCCTAATGTCTGGCTACGACCGAACAACCAACGCAAGGAAGCGGACAAAGCCAAAGCTGTACTCACGATTCCGGACGGCGATCACCTTACCCTCCTCAATGTCTACAACTCATGGGAGCAGAGTATGTGCGGAGCGTTTCTTGGGGTTCCTATCTAATCCTATCCTTCACAGACTCGAAGGATCAAAACTGGTCATGGAGCAACTATGTATCCCAACGCGCACTTTTGCAAGCCGAGAATGTCCGACGGCAGTTGGAGTCAACGATGATCCGCTTTGATGTTGATCTGGTCTCGGTTGGGGAGGGTCCGAAGCTTTACCAGCGGGTTCGGGAAGCTTTGGTTTGTGGCTTTTTCATGCAAGTCGCACACAAGGAGGAAAAGCAATATGTTACAATCAAAGACAACCAACAAGTTACCCTTCACCCTTCATGCGGTCTGGATACCCAACCAGAATGGGTATTGTTTAACGAGTTCGTCCTCACAACGCGCCCATATATCCGGACGGTTACGACCGTGGACCCAGCATGGTTCGTGCAATCTTCTGCATCAATCAACTCTGTAATCAACGTTTTCTCTAGGTTGATACAGGACGCAGCGAACTATTATGACATCGATTCGTGGAAAGACAGCGAAGTAAAGCGTTCCTTGTTACGGGTTAGAAACAAGCTACTCGGAAAGAGGGGTGACGGCCCTCCTCCCAAAAAGAGAGCAAAGGCCTGAATCGCTTTCCCTTAGAATTTTTCTGCGAACTTCCACCCGGAACTCACATCATCACTGTATCTGTGCGAGCTTGACTTCCTGAAGGTTAATTTAAATAGCCCTTCTGTATCAGAACACCTTGACGGTACTTTGCATCAGCACTGAGGACTGGAAAATCAAACTCCGACGCAAGGCGGGGCAGACAATCTGGAGGTATATGTTGCCCGTAGGACTCAAATTCTCTCGGAATCGATGTCACCACGGTCTGAGGCCGGAGTTGTACCTGCTGTCGGGTGGTCATGAACGTGTCACTCAGGTCGGTAACTGTGTGATATGAGTGAGGTATAAACGAAGAAATAAACTTAAACTTAACAGAGCACAAACGAAGATGATGGTACAGTACAGTAGCAGAATCCAGTACGCGTCCAAAGGAAAAAAAAAGCCGACACCAGGCATCCACGTGTCAGTCGCGAAGGTCAATCGCCATCCTCCATCGACTCTTTCTCCAGTTTTTTCTTCATTGAACTCACTAGATACAGATTGGCGCACTGGGCCATAGCAAAGAACCACAACTCACCTTCTCTCGAGATCTGTCCAGAGGATATCCAACTTTGAGGGAACGCCTGTACGATCTGCACAACCAGTGAGGTGCATTGCGGGCGTGGCGGCCAAGGTGAATGGCGTACCTTCTGGTAAAGACTTTTCCTAACACCCTGTTCGCTGACGCTTTGTCCCGTTCCTTCGAGCGTGCTGTGTACAAATGTCAGGTACTCGCCCTCGATCGCTGAGGCGATACTCACTTCCGTTCGTTCTCAATCCTGCAACATTCATTGCTGAGGCAGACCAACTGCCATATTATCGACTTCATTGGCTCAGTCAGCCGGTATTTCTTCGCCGGGGGATGAGCTTCCTTTGCGTTTGCTTTGGGAGCCGCATCTTCAGCGCCACTGGCGGCTGTCTCGTCTCCGGCGTGAGTAGGTGCGCCGCCCACGGTGGCGGCTGCATCTCCAGATACTGACCCAGCCTCAGTGCTTTCTGCCTTGAGTTTTTCTTGTCGTTTTTCTGAGGGGAGGGCTATAAGTCGGGGCGGAGAACAAACCACAGTTTACGTACCCCAAACAACGACACTCTTTTCCCATTCCTCCTGGGCTTTGGCGAATCCCTCCTTCGTCAGTTCAGCCAACTCAGTGAGTAGTTCGTTTTGCCGTTCCGTAAGAATGGCAACATGGTCTTTCCAAATCAGACGTTTGATAAGTTTCTGCGAAAACTTGTGAGAGTGTGGAAGGAGACGTGCGGGTAATCATTTACACTGAGCGTATACCTGTTATATGGGAAGATCTTGGGCATGAGGTTGAAGAAGTTATCGTCGTATTCACCAAGGACGACTGCCTTGAGGGCGACTTGAGCCAATGTAGGCTTGAGTGTTGGAGGGAATTTCCCCTTCACCCACGATTCTGTCGGCTGCGTTGATACGGCGTACAATGGGGTGGTCGGTTCGAACTTACCGTTGGCAATTGCTACCTTTAACGACTCAATCATCTGTTCGAGCTCTGGGTGGAATGGGCGAACGTCAGTTCGCCTCTTCTTTACCGCCTCACTGTGGTCTTCCGATGATTTCCTCTTCTTGTCATCGTCTTCAGTGCCGTTCGAATTGTCCTTAGTGTTTCCACTTGATCCAACCGTAGCCAAAACTCCAGCTGGGCTCAATAAATTGATCTTCTTGCTCTTTGGTTTCCTCGTTGGTCTGGGGGATAGATCAGTATCGTGGCCCTAACTCACGTCACGGGTCGGTGGGTCACCTACTTGTCTTTGAGAAGTGCAACCTCGCCGCTCGATACATAGAAGCCTTGCTGCTTCGTTTGCGCAAAGAATGTCCGCTCGTCCATCGGTAGTTCAGAATCGTCGATGAAGGGGTCAGATGTATCGTAGTATTCCATTGCAGCATTCCTGCGCTGGTTAGAGGAATGTATGGTTAAAAGATATGCGAGTGGACCGGAGGCGATGCATACTTACCCTTCTCTTCTTGGGTTGTGGCTTTCCCTCGTCTCCACCTTCTGCCTCTCCTTCACTGTCACTGGAATCACGTTTAACAGGTTCTGGCGTCGGAGGACGTTGATCGGTCTCCTTCGCGAGCGTGGAGAGATTGACTTCATAGTTGTTGGGACCTCCGAGCTTGATTTCGAGACGGATCGTCTGTAAAGGTGGTCGCGTGGGAGGTGGCGGAGGTGATGGGGACGGTGAGCGGGCGTGTCTGGACGACTTGGGTTTAGCGCTGAGGGAAGTGGAGGGAGAGCTGTCTTGTTTCGACTTTGGATCGGGCTTGTTTGTTTCGCTGGAGGAAGCGTCCCCAGAATCGTTGTCGGTGGCGGCGGACTTTGGGCTTAAAGCAGAGTCTGCTGAAGAGGGAGTGATGAGGTGGAGAGGTCGCCGTTGTCGGTGGAGAGGGGGGATTTACCATTTTGGCCTGGAGAGGGGTAGCCCAGCTCTGGTAGAGTGTCTGTCGAACTGTTTTCACCCTCGGCGGTGGACATCAGTCGCGTTCAAGAGCGGCGTGGAGGCAGGGGAGGGCGGGAGGAGGGGAGGGAGAAAAGTGACCCAATAAGGAAGGTTCAGACGATACTTGTCCATTTCCGCTTTATTTTTTCTCATCTCCAACACTTTCGAAACCGTCGGTGCTTAGGTACCTTGTTCCGTCGTACCCGTTCCGTCGCTCCCATTCGCTCGGCATTCCCCATCATCCCTCGGTCTTTGCCGAAAACTAAAGTTGTGTAGCGCCGTATCCAAACCCTGATCCTTCCAACCCCCGAGCCACAAGCGCAAATTGGTTCGCTGCGTCCTTGATGCGTTTAGTGCTTCCCTTCGAACTGCTATACCAACCGTTCAGCTCGGGTCACTTCAGACGGGGATGGCACCCAACTGGCTCAGTACCGCCAAAAACTTCTCCTTCGTTTCGTTGTCAGCCTTGCACTGCACAAAATCGCTCTGGGAATTGCATATACATGAGCGCAGGCCAACGCTTCGACTGGTCGCCACGCACCCCAAACAAAACATCACGAGCCCACACCCTGCTATCCCCAGGCACTCTGGTGAGAAGCCAGCCAAGCAGCGTGATCAAGTTCTGAATCACAGAACGTGGCGCAACGCCCGCCAATCCACATAAAATCCCAAGCATGATCCCACGACCAAAATTATTCATCAACGTTGATCTGGCCTCGGCCAGCTCATCCTGACTCGATGTTTTGTGCAAAATCGCTGACTGTGATATCCGTTAGTCCTCATTCTGGAACGAGGTACAATTCTGACTGACAATGAAAGCACACCCTGCGACCATCGAATATCTCTCTTGTAGTCCAAGCGAAGCAATCGCACAATGCATCAGTGCACTAAAGAGCTCTGGAGGCAAGTGATAGAAGGAAACCACAAAATGGTTTGCAAACTGCATCACCCAAAATGAACAGCTGCAAATGTGGCGCAGTATGCGGCTCACCGATTCCATACAAGAAAAGAATCCTTGGACTATGTCTGGATTCTAAATCAACGGTGTGAGTGCGAAGCGGTGGGCGCTATGCGGTGGCTTACATCCTCCATCACTCCCGGTTGACCGAGAAATATCAGCGAGTCCTGCAACAATCCAGGTAGGATTTGTGCTATAACCATCTGCGCCTCCTCGCTCGTCGTCTTGAACCTGGGGGATAGCAGTGATGGTGGATCCAATTGAATGACGAGCATGCTGATCAAGGAAAACCAAGCGCCAGTCAGCTGTTTCTGTGCTGCCAGACAGATAATCTTCAGCAGTGGACCGGAAGGCAATGATATGAGCGTCATATCGGAGGGTAATGAGGTCATTGCCTTGATAAATTCGCTGAGAGTCTGAAAAAGGTGAGCAAGTTGTTGTGTGTCGGGCACATGACACCTACGTCTCCAACGCTGGCGTCGGTGGACCAAAGCTCAACGGCTGATGTGATCGCTTGCATCAGTAGGTTACGCAGGCCTGCCATTCTTCCATCCTCCCGAGCCCTCTTTAGCCTTTCCGTTTCTTCCAGTGCCTCCGCAGAATCATCGATCGCAAGAAGGGAATCAGATACGCGCGTTAGGCCCTTGGCGACTCCAGTCAAAGCCTGGAGTTGTTGAATTGTGAGATGCCTAGCATCTTCTGGGAGCTGAACTGCCATTAGCTTATGTACACGTCAGGTCCCTGAAACATACACGGGAGGACATTCGAAGTGCCTCGAAAAGCCTTGTGACAATGGGGTTCACGATGGTCTTGGAAACATCAAGACGAGCTACTCAATCAGTGGATGAGGACGAACGGCGTACCTCCACGGGCCCGATCTCATCCTCTGGCGACAAAGCTTGAATAACACTGGAAATTGACTGCAGAACTTTGGATCGTTCGGTGTCCTAGAATCGTGAGTCAACGGAAGGGGACAGGATCGGTTGGCCCCTTACTGGGACATTCGCAAGGCTCGCGTGGAGTGCACCAAAGGCATGCAGATGTGGAGCCAGTGCAATCCGATTTGCATCGCAAAGGCTCCTGAGAGCATTCGCGGCTGGTAGGCAGAGAGATGGCTCAGATAACGCTTCCACCACATACTGAATAGAATTCATCAGTGGCGACGAGCTGTTTGTAGCACTTTGTGGTTGGGTGGTGAACCAAGATGCATAAGAACCTGCTATCATCAGTATCAGAGAGGCGCATAGTAATGCATGATATTACCCATCAGCACAACGGTGGTCCTCCGCACGCGGGTGGATCCGGTTTTCGGGAATAATCCAAGGGTTCCAGAACTAAAGAGCTGCTTAAGGTCCACGTTATCTTCTGCGGGGGAAGCCTCCTGGATGGACATTAAACAATGCAAAGTCGCCTCTATTTCCTTCAGAATTTTCCGTTAATTGTGGCACAATGCATACACATGAATAAACCTACATCCCATCCCCTCTGGTCTGGCCCCGCCTGAAGACGTTCGATGACATCGTTGACATAGTAACTTGTGAGATCCGACCTCAGGATGTAATAACTTATCATAAATGAACAAAGCTAGAACAAGCACAAGGCATAGGCACTCACGCGTTGATCAACGTATCGCCGACATCACGTCGGTACCTACGCTGAGGTCAGGCTCGTGTTAATCAGTGTTTGACGATGGTGGACAAACACTTGGAATTTCTCGCATTGATCTGAATACCGGGGTAAGACAGAGTACTGTTGAGGAAGAGAATGCTTACCCCTCGACCACGAGACGTCGCTCGGCCAGACAACCTTCCTCCGCAGTACTTGAACTAGCTCACGGTACAACGCCTGCGTCACGGTAGCCTGCTCTCCCTCCAGTCCCGATTGGCCGGTTCCGTCTTCATCGAAGTCTGGGTGGTAATCCGCTGTCCAGAGTGACTCCTGAAACAGGTACCAAAATGCCAATGTCATCTCGCTCTCGTCTTCGTCAAGACCAGCATACCCGGGCAGCCCGGTGTATGACAAAAGCGTGCGCAAATACGCTTGAACTAGATATGATTTCGTGGGCCCCGAAGGAGAAACCGTTGCTCTTGCCGTGATGTTTGTAGCGAAGTACGATGTCGACTGCTCACCCAATGCAACGAGGAGCTTGCAGAAGGAATGGGAAACTGAATCAACAAACCCGCCTGCTGAACTGGTCAGTATAACGTTCATCACACGCTACCGAGATCTCACTCTGGATGGAGGTTCCAACTATGGGCCCTCCCCACTTTTCAATCCAAATCAGTAATGGCTCAGTTAGGGTCTTGGAACCCGACCCATCGTAGAATGGAGGGTGTGACATTAGTTCCTGCAACGCGTCGGAGGCGGGAATAAATAAAGCCTCGTCGAACACGGGCGGGGGCACAGAGATCGGTTCTAGGAGGGATATCAAGGACGGAATTGCCGGAGTTATGTCGCTATGGGTCTGGTGTTCTGCAAGTAACGTCGAATGAGAATCGGATTGAAGTACCTTGCAGGAATCGAGGACATCCAAGCCGCAAAACATCGCAACGCAGACTCGAATTGTTGCGAAGGAAGTGCGGATCGTTGTTCAATCGTAGACATGACTGCTTGCATCACTACCGGAACTGCCTGGGAGATAGATTCCTTCAACACAGATCTTTTGGGATTTGTGAGGACGGTTTTCAAACCAGTGCGGTTTCTGCTTACTTCTGGTTTGGTAACAATTCCGTGGTTTCTGCTTCTTCAGCAACTATGGCCAAGAAATCCAGGATGTTTCCAGTCGAGATGTTTCTCCCCGAGAAATGGTTTATGCAGAAGACGATCCAGTTCAGCCATACCGGGGGTTGATTCAGCGATAATTTTAAAGCAATAGCCGTAATCTAAAGAGGTAAAAACCTGAACGGGAAAGGGGAGTACGATCGCTTACCGCAACGAAAAGTTTCCTTAGTACTGATCTACTCTGCCCTGCGAACATCGAATAGGTGGTGAGGTCCAAGACCAGATCACGAAGCCGTAGTGGGTCTCCTGAGGGCAGGCTCTCCCTAGAAAGGTGTAAAACAGTAATCCAGCTCAACAAAGGGTTGGGAGACGTGCCAGTCCCTTGTTATCTTGACTTGTATGGTGTGAGCGCCAAAGAACTGAACGTTGGGATCAGGATGCTGGAGGAAAGGAATCACGAGTCCCCAAGCTTCTGGACGTTTCTGAGCCTCAAAAAGTTCCCCATGTAAACGTTTCTGATCTTCTGTAGACAGGTTCATCGTTGGGGAATGAGCCTGCAAGATCAACTGTGAGGGAGTTTAGTCAGTGACCATCAAACGGCGGGGCGGGGTGGAGAACCTGGATTGCGGCCTCAACATCGCTGGGAGATAGGATGGGGACGACGCCTCTTGCATCCATGCCGCGGCCGGTGGTCAAGAGATGGTGGAGATGGGTGAAGAGAGACCTAAAGCGTTGCTGGAAAGAAAAGCGCGAGGCTTGCCACCGGAGTCGCGATCGACGATCACGGGCACGGTGAAGTCATCCACTATCTGCCAGTGAAACTGTGCGTGAATATTCGTGCCATTCCCATTCTCTTTCAGACATATTTTACTCCTCTCAGAATTCTTTAGGACTCGTCCCCATGAAGTCTCGCTTGTGGTCTGTGTCCGGCCCACCAACTGGCGTTCGGGACTTATCACTAGTCATGTTCTGTCGAGTCTTCCAGAACCAAATTAAATGAAGTACGCGAGTGGACCAATACGCCCCGCTCCGCTGCCAACCATGAATCGGTTCCTTCCGGTCAGGAATGAAGCCCACCCGACGGAGATCGCGTCCCGTCATTGCACCTTTCGGGCTTCCCAACGCGTTCGCATCGCCAGTTTTGGCAGAATAATAGATTCACCTAGAACCCCACACGATCCGGTCATACGCTCCATCAAGACCAGTTGTCCCCGTATAATGCGTCTACCACCCGCACACTCACCAGAAACTAGGAGTTAGGTTATGTGGCCCATTTCGCCTCGCTCAGTATCCCGTTGCTATTGGTTACTTATCCTCCTCCGCTCTTTGTACATCCTCTCGCACGGGGGGAGTGGTGCCTCAGCAAATCCAGGAAGCGGCGATGCGCCTGTACTCATCTTGTGTGGAACCATCGCTGCAAGGAATCTTAAAGAGAGCGGGACAACAAAATTTAGGATTGTTGAAGCGAGGGACGCCGATGAACTTGAGGGACAATCACACAGCATCGCATTTGGTGCGCCAGGAAATTAGAAGACCGTCGGGGTGATGTCGCTCCTTAATCGGTTTTATCTACTTACCTTCGTTTCCCGGCACGATGCGAGCTGGGTTTAGGAAAGGGGTGTACTAATCAGCGGTCAGGGAACCCGGCTGGGGGCCCGTCAAGAAACGGGGGCAAAGATCCAATGCGACGTCCACTGTGAGAACTTGGATGTATCCTACAGCGGTTCCAAGGTGTCGCGAAGCCGAAATCAACGGTCTTTGGTTACTACCGTCGGTACGCAGGACAAGTTGACCACGATGCATTCGATGACCTCGACCACGCTTTGTCAAAGCTGGGTCCAAGCAAGTCGGCGTCAGGTGAACCTGAACGCACGCTCTACTACCAATTGGTCTCGGGCGTGGTCTACCGGCAAAATAAACGAACTTTTTTCTCACTGAACCGCAGAATAGACATCAGGCAAGGCGGGTTCTCCGAGGACAACGGCGAACTCTCCACCGATCAACGGAGATTCAAGACCTTCATTCGAACATTACGCTCCGATAACCTTCAGGTTGGGCGTATTTCAACGCGACGACATCGGTGTTGAGCCGGTGATGCCTTTGCAGAAGCGAGAGGCAATTCAGAGCGTGCTGAGCGGGTTGTGGATTTTTCTCCCTCCCGGGTGTTCATTCTTGTCACAGAGTACCGTGCGAAAATATTCCTCCAGTTCCAGGACAAGGTTCTGGTTTGACACAGAGGTATTAGCTATTCCAATGTCCCTAACGCCTCGTAGGATCATAACGTGGGTGATCCGTTAGATCGCTTTGTATGCAGATCGTGAACGAGCAAATATTATAGTAAAACCTTGATCACAAAAATTCTTCCCCGGCTTGGGTACAATATCTGCGACAATGACCGGTCTACGAGTCGATCCTTCAATACTTCAGTGATTACACCAGAAGAAACCAGGTTTTTATTGGTCAGAACGGGTTGAGTAGCTCAACGACGGAGGGCGACAGTGGACGGCCGATCTTGGCGGAGAATGCTGCTCCGAAAAATACTGCATACTTATGTTGTCATATCACGCCTCGTGATACCTCCAGCGACACGCCACATGTGCATATGGCTTCGAAGACACAACGCGCCGAGGTGGGGAACGCTAGACCTTAGCAAGTTGGTACTATATGAGGACAGCTAGAATTCTATCGAGTCGTGCATGACCCACGGGATTCCCTGCATTTGGGAGGTTTCGGAATTGAATTACACTGAAACAGGCTGAACTTGCAAACGTACATAAACCTTAGCCCCCATCCCAGGCAGTGCACGTCCTCATCCACATGCTTTGGCATGTGATCGCCTGGCGATTCCCACGGATCGTGACCTCAACATCAAAACACGCCGACATACCAGCGTTCATCCGACTATCCAGAGGCGTTTGTTGATGCCGCCTTCAGGCGCAACCGGACAGCCTCTCTTCAGTGCTACTAAACATCTGATGGGCGCTCGTGGGGGCATATCAATGGGTTTGTCACCAGAGCGGGGTACGTCTGCCCTTTCCCTCCTCTTCGGCGATCCCACCGGTCTTTGGCGAAATGACTTTCAAAATCGTCCTATGTCTTCTTTTTTTCCTGTTTGGACCTCGTATATCGCGGAGTCAGGTCTCGCTTGCAACGTGCAAGGGCGACGGGTATGCTTGGGTGAGTAGTGCTACTCATCGTCCTCGACCATCGATCACAGACGCACCGATCCGCGGTTGGGCGATTTCCTGTCAGTTATACAACTCCAAAAACCAGTCTCCTTGTGATATGGCTGCAACCTTGATGGCGGTTTGTCATGGCTCGAGTATGCTCACATCCCCTCCCCAGAACGCTAGACTGAGATGAGTCGGACCCTTGACAGATTTTACCATCTACCCACTCCCCTCAAATCACACATACGTGAGACACTATGAAGAACCGTGTAGCTGTGGTACCATCACTTGGACGCTCTTCGCGGCTTGCGCCACTTGCCAGAATGAGGCACCGATTTCGTGAGAAAATAAACGACATCTACGTCTTGACTGCCTAACTTTTTGTTCCCCACGCTCAGATGGAGTCTGTGGTCATATAATTGTTCAAATGTGCATGTTTCTAGGTATTTATCATACTTTTCGTGAGCCAGCCGCCCATTCATTGCCTTGCCAGCTTCCCATATGATATCCCCCCGGAAACCGCTATCCCTGGTTGGGCATACCTTCGTGTTGGAGTGCGTCCGATATGACCCCCGCATTCTCGTTGTGTGTTCTAAAGGCTTATACAGACAGACGACATGTGGAACACCACCGCAGCGAGGCAGGACTTAGGTGTGGACGACGGACTTACAGTCGGCTCGAATTCATATAACGGAACGTTCTAGGGGGACCAGAGTCAACTGCCACATCACCTCCCTCGTCTACGTTCTCTGGCACTTCGGTGACTACTGGTGGTTCTAATGGAGGTAGCAATAACCCCCCTAACATGACTGGGCCCATCGTTGGTGGTGAGTACGCTGCCTACCATTTTTTCACCTCGCAGTTGTGAATAATCAAAAAGGGGTTGTTGGTGGAGTGGTAGTTTTCGTTATGCTTGTAGTTGGGATCGTAATCGCGCGTCGCCGGTACCTGGCTTCCCGACGACCACCGTCGACTCTCCACGGCCCACAAGGCACATCTCCTTACCGGACGATGCCTGTCCCCAATTCTCCCACCAGCCCTGGCTATAGTACAGAGTATTCCATGCGACAGAAGTTAAACGTAGGTTCAGCTTGCGCAACCATAAACACCGAGTTAGCTCAATCGCACTCAGGATCCATCCGATCCCGTAACCTACCCCTGCCCGCTGAGTTACGAGCCTTCGACGTATATTTGGATGCCAGATAGCCCTCCTTATGGGCGACAGACATACCAAAGATCTGGGGAAGTCCTCTCCCCCAACCGCTATACCGACGTCCAGTGAAACACCAAGAGCGCGGGCTCTTCGTCTCGAACGGCCAATTTAGTAAGTTCAAGCCAAGGTCACCTTTTTCAGTGGGGGTGGGGGAAGCCGTGTAATATATTTCAGTCGCAGTGTCTGCCAACGCCCCCTATCCTGTTGACACCAGTGTGTATATGATTACATTCGTAACTCGGAGCTATGGATACAAGTAATGACCGTGAGTTACCGTAGTGCAATAAAGCTACCAGTACAATAAAGTAGTCATTGAAGGCGGAGGAGAGGGTCAACAAACCAGCCTGCTCTGCAGGAAAAGTAAACGCCAGTGGTATCAAACCACGTTGTGACTGGACTTGAAGTGAGGTATTGGAACGTTCGCGGAGGAAGTGGAATAGATAGAAGAACCCGAGTGAGGCCGTGATCGCACACTCCGGGGTTTGTTGTGGGGTGGGGAATAGTTGGGGAGGGATTCAAGGGGTTTGGAGATCAAGAAACCTGAGAAACGTTCCAAGTGTTAACTAGTTCCAGACGAATTGACGCAAACGAGTAGGCACCTTTGAGACTAGCCGCTTTTTCGCCACGCCTTCCGAACCCAAGACCAGAAGTACTTTCACTTGTGGGGGCAGCTCCGGAATCCGACTTTCCACTTGATTTGAAAAATGAACTCACATACGAGTTGTCGGGACGGGTAAATGGGGGTCTCTTTTCGCCGACTGGTGGGAGAACATCGTCCGAGTCGGACCTCCAAGCACGGATCGAACGGTTTCGTTTGGCTTTCACGCCAAAGATAAGTCCCAGGAAAATATTGAGACAACCGATTGCAAAGAGGAAGAAAGCGGCGACGAGTGTGAAGTCATCAACGTAGTGTGAAAGTATGGTGGCTCCGATAAGACATTCGAAAACTCCGAGGGGGCCAAGACCGAATGTTGTCCCAAGAACAGGGAAGAACTTGTCAAAGACGGACATTGGCCAGCCGCATTCAGAGAGGATGAGGATAATGACTTGAGTGATGATCAGGAGTCTATTGACAACAGCCCAAAAGATTCCTCCGGTTTGATTCGGAACAGTGCTGTTCCTGCATTCCGTGGTGAGGAAGGAGGGGAGGGAAGGCAAAAATGATATGTACTCAATGTAATCACACCCCTCGAGCAATTGATCAACGGGCGTCCCAGAGCTTTTGGCATCGTTGAGGAAGGTGTTGACGGCAGTTACATCTGTGACCATGACAAGGATGCTGCTTGCGAATACGAGGATGAGGGAAATGATGCCAATGACGCGAATGGTGTTGAGACTGAAAAAAAAGACTAGGGTCGGCGTGTTCAGCAAAGGGGATTGGAAAACAGCGGGATGGGGCACTGACTGGTACGTGATGACAACATCGTTAACTTGCGTGAATGAGAGTCGGAAGAAGTCGTAAAATGCGACGGTGAGCTTGCACCGGGGGAGAAAGTAGGAAGGAGAGAGAAACTGAGGGGTGAGGGGGGAGCATTGGCCACTTGAGGTTTATAAGAGCCGGAAATGAGGACAATGCGCTGGGCGGAAACAATGGTGAGCAGCAGCAGTTATCCGAGCAGTTGCCGAACAATGATCGGTCCATTGATCCCAGCCATTCATCTCCATATTGGGAAATTCGGGCCGTGATCACAAAAATAAGTAGCCATTTTCAAGTTGCGGGTCGTTTCTCCTCTTGGTTTCAAATTCCAGATACCGGGCGGGCATTGTGGAAATTACATAATCCATCAACCCGGCGATTGCCAGTGATGTGGGCGTCGATACCCACCCCATCATGGACGGAGGACAAGTATCCTTCGAAGTAAGGACATAAAGAACAAAATCACCAATCCAGAGACTCACGAGGGCGCTTGCTTCAACTAGTACCACAATACGGGTGGACCTGGTTCCTGGAGCTCGCTCTGGAAAGGTGCACACTTGTGTCGCCCTTGGTTTAACCGAGCTTTGTCAATAGGCTGGAGTAGGGTTGATAACTTCGAAACAGAACGATGGAACCTGCGAACCTACTCTTCATAACCTTCCCTTGGGTCTGTGGTCCATCTGACATGCGTTTGAATCCATCGTGGGCCACGAGGTTTCGCGTTCCCGACTGTAGGCTGGGGACTCGCGCTATTCATCACAGACGGTATGCAGAACACCTATTCCGAATCAAAGACCTTTGGATTCTCGAGACGCTCGCCATACCTCCAATCGACATGCTCGCACGGCGTGATTGCAATTCGCAGCACTCGTGAAACCCTGGGGGATCACGGGGAACATATTCGAATATCAGCCATGGGTGGTGTCGTACACTCACGGGAAGCGGCGACTGGCCTTCTTTGGGACCTAGTCGATTGTTGTGCACCACGCACTCGACATGTCTGACATATGGTGTCCCGCCGTTAGTCTGCACATAGACTTGACCTGGCGCCGGGCACGGTTCTTAGCGTTTTAGGTTCACAGTTTACCTCGCGCCAGCTCATTAGCGAGTCGTATCCCGACGATCATGTCAGTACTGCTATGGGTTTCTTGCTCACTTGGATCCGATCGCGGGGGAGCGTCCACCGACAATACGCATGATCCAGGCCGGAGTCGACCTGAATTCTTTGACGACAGCGCAGGCGAGGTGACATTGATACGTCATGCGTGAGTGAAGCACTGCCATTATTTCATGTCAAGCGGGCACGAGTCGAATGTTCCTGGCTCACCGTCGCCTCACTCTTTCTTCGTGCCGACTTTTGGTATCGGTATTGCGTTGCAGTAAGTTTGCGACTCTGGGTCTTTGGATTGTCGTTTTATGATTACGATTGCCAAAAGCACCACCAGCTCCTTCCATAGAAGTATTCGGATGACTGTATTTCGTTCGCTGGTCGTCCGTCAACCATTACGTCGAGGATACCCTATCCGCTAACTGCTATATCCCAGCGACGACAAATCGGAGGGAGTCACCCATCATCCACTTTTTATATCACTTGCCGGACGTGGAAGGTGGGGAGAAATTTTACTATCCAGATTGTTGTGCCAATGTTTGTGGCAGTGACGATTTGATGTCCCCCATATGCACGGTGATTGTCCATTGCCGGTCGGTTGTTGCCCTATGCCTCCGGGTCAAATTGATCAACGAAACAGGGGGGCGATAAGTTGGGCCGACTTTCGTGATCCGGTTTTTCTCGCAGAGGAAATCTCCGACCATCCCACCGAACCGCAATGAGTTTCTCCTCGCGACGCACCTCAGCGACCGCAACGCGGCTTACGTGCATAACGTCACCCACAGAGAGTGCGAGAATGGGTTTGGAAGATGTGTAAGAGAAAGGAGCGGGACTTGAAGAAATACAAGAAAGCGAGGTAAACCACGAAGCCCAAGGGCACGACCAACAGCACGGCCTTGCATTTTTAGCACTCGTGCCTACATATCATGGACACGGAAACCCATCTGGGATTCCCTGTGGATCGTACGGGGGATGCGCAGCTGGAAGTATTTAGCTCTGGCGAGTGCCCTTCCGTCCCTAATCGTCTGGTCCAGAGAGTGTGGGGCCTCTGACGGAGGTTGTAACTCGATGGGCGACGGATGTGGGAATTCAAGCAGTTTCGAAGGAGGGTGCGGGGTGGCGGATACGGAAGAGGACGCGGTGAGTATTCCATCTCGCTTAGGCGATGTGACTATTTCCTGAGGTATTCCTGACACAGGTGGGGTTAGGAAAATTGAACGGAGCAACATCGGGATATCGTGAACTCACTTTGCGTGCCATGCATTACACGTCTCTCACTCACGCGGTTTCGTCGAGTCCTCCGACAGTGGCCTCCTTATTTATCAATGGGTCGCAGGTTAGAAAGACACCAGAGGGGTATCATTCGTAGGGTGGGGTCAAAATTCTCTGTGAAACGTGCTGCGGTTAGCATTTCTGGGATGGGCACGGTAGATGGGTCAGAAAGACACAGTAAACTCCGCAGCTCACAGGCGATGTACGCCCGTTTATCAGAAGAACGAAGGTTAAAAGAATTATCATCGTGAAAACGAGAAGATGGAGTGTTACGAACCTGCATTCGAAAATTGGATGACGGAGTACATAGGGATACTTGAGAAGTGATCTCCCAACAACCTGCCCTAAAGCCAATTACTCAGCGAGGGTTGTTCCGTCTCAGTCATCGACCAACCCACTCGGTGTATAAAAGAACTTTGGTCCGTTATTTCCCTCCTCCCATACCCCGACAACTCAACTCTACCGCCAACCACATCGTGAGTGCAACTTGGCCAATTTTCAGACCGCAATTCTGCCTTGGAATCGATGGATTGGCGACTCTGGTGTTGGATGGACAGATTCGCTAACTTGGCTCATCTTACAGGAATAAACATGGGACGTCGGCCCGCTCGCTGCTACCGTTACTGCAAGAACAAGCCATATCCAAAGTCTCGATACAACCGGGGTGTCCCCGACTCCAAGGTCCTCCCCGCTCGGTTTGGATTCCTTTCTCGTGACTGACGTCAGGATTAGATCAGGATCTTCGACTTGGGCCGAAAGCGTGCTTCCGTCGATGACTTCCCCTTCTGCGTTCACCTTGTCTCCGACGAGTACGAACAGCTCTCAAGCGAGGCTCTCGAAGCTGCTCGTATCTGCGCCAACAAGTACATCACCAAGACCGCCGGAAAGGATGCCTTCCATCTGAGGGTCCGCGTCCACCCCTTCCACGTCATCCGCATCAACAAGATGTTGTCTTGTGCTGGTGCTGATAGGTTCGTCTCACCTCGTATCCGTTCGAGTCATCAGTTGATGCCCTGTTAGGCTGCAGACCGGCATGCGAGGCGCTTGGGGCAAGCCTTACGGAACCGTTGCACGGGTCGATATTGGCCAAATCCTTTTATCCGTCCGTTGCAAGGACTCCAACGCCCACGTCATCCAGGAGGCCCTCCGTCGTGCCCGGTACAAGTTCCCCGGTCGTCAGAAAATCATCGTTTCGAAGAAGTGGGGCTTTACCAACGTCAACAGGGATGCATACCTCAAGCTCAAGGAAGACAAGCGGGTGTTGCAGTACGTTGGTATCAAGTTCATCTGTGGGGGGTAGATGCTGACCAAGCTTTAGGGATGGCGCGTATGTACAGTTCATTCGGCCCAAGGGTCCTCTAGAGGCCAACCTCCGCGCTCAGTTGAGGGCATAAGGTATTCACCATGTGTCTGTATCATGTATTTGAGCGAACTTGCGTTTTTCACAAGCTTTCGTGTTCCCTCGGAGTGATCGTCTCTTGCCTCATATTCACTACGAGATCCTCTTTCCAATGGATGTCGGTTAGGGGAAACGGGGCATATATTAAGCTGTTCTTGTTCCGAATCCAAGCGAATAAGCTCGTTCCCGTCGTTACCTTCAGTACGGAACTACTATATGGAACGGAATACATGCCACTTTCCCCGCGCGCATCACGTGGAGTCGATGATGGACGACTCGGACAGAGTTACAGTACTCACTACTTGATCTTGGACCTCGTTCGACCGCCCACCTACGATTCACCCTTCTCAACACCGGTGACATGCAGAACGGAGATGCTGCAGAGGATAAACTTACCATACCTTCTAAACTCGGCTATATATATGACACCAGAATGATGCAACACGAGTGCATACCCAACTTTCATCCGGAGCAACCCTTGAGGATATGGTGTATCTTCGAGAAGCTTGAGGAAGCGGGATGTATCCGTCGGATGGTTCACATACCCTGCAGGGAGGCCCTACAAGAAGAGGTTACACTCGTTCACACCCAAAAACTATGGGACACGGTTGAAGACTTCCAAAGTGTGTCTTAATTATTCGCTTCTTATCATCTCTGAATTATTTGCTTCTAGGTATGTCGGATGATGAGATCCTGAGCCGTGCCAGCTACTACGAGCTGTTGTCTCTCTATATCAATCGTAATACCCCCTTGGCCGCTCGACTCAGTTGCGGCGGGACGATCGATGCCGCGTTGGCTGTTACGGAAGGCAGGTTCCAAAGGGCTATTGCAATCGTCCGACCACCAGGACACCATGCCGAGCCGCGGGATTTCATGGGATTCTGCTTTTACAACAACGTTGCCGTCGCCACAAAAGTTGTCCAAGCACGCAAGAAGATGAGGGTCTTGATTCTTGACTGGTGGGTAACTCTACGTTGGTCATTTTGTGTTTACAACTTGCCCACAGGGACGTTCATCATGGTTCGTCAGAGCTTCGTCGTCGAACGCTGGTTTTCATGTTGGTGTTGGTGTTGTCAGGGAATGGGGTTCACCTCGCATTCGAGGATGACCCTACTGTGCTTTACATTTCGATTCATCGGTACGAAGGCGGAACCTTCTATCCTGGAGGCGAGCTTGGCGGGCCTAGATCGTGCGGAAAGGGCGCGGGATTAGGATTGTAATGCATCCTCATTACGAAGCGCAACGTGACTGACACCTTTTTCAGCTCCGTTAACATTCCTTGGCCAGAGGCGGGAATGGGGGATGCTGATTACCTTTACGTTTTTCATCACATAGTCATGCCAATTGCCATGGAGTACGCTCCAGAACTGGTATTTGGTGAGATCACTCCTAGTATCAGTCCACGTGCTTTCTAATGCACCGGCAGTATCCGCCGGTTTCGACGCTGCAGCTGGGGATGACCTTGGGGAATGTCATGTTACGCCTGCTGGATATGCTCACATGACAAATATGCTTTGTAGCCTTGCAAATGGACGGGTGGTCGTCGCCCTCGAGGTATTTTATATATCTCGTCTGCTGGAGGCCTACCCCGTGATCATAGTATAGGGAGGTTACAACCTAGAATCCATCTCGGGTTCTGCATTGGCAGTCGCGAAGGTTTTACTGGATGACCCGCTTCCTCCGCTCCCCCCGCTCCACCCCAGCGAGGCGGCCTTGGAAACTGTTTGGGAGGTTGGCATGGCGCAGAGCCGGTACTGGAAGTGTATGGGCCCAAGAGTTCCCGTTCCCAGAAAAGGTATGGTTGATTTCCTTATTCCTAGTAATCGAGCTGACGTCTGGCGCGTCAAGATGCCATCGGGTCAACGTTCCCATTGGACGGTTTGTTTTGTTGGAAATGTCTCACTATCTGCTGAGCTCACAGTGCTTTCCCAAGAAATACTGAACAATCACCGAGCGGAATCGCTTTTCGCCACACACAACATGATTCAAGTCCCTCTCCCTGCCAAAGAACCATGCCTCAGGGGTGGGCAGCTTGTTTTATCGTACGCTGTCAACGCCTCCATCCTGTCTGCCTTTTCATCCATGTGATACAGGGTCGCGTCTAATCCCACACACCTCATCATTTTCGTGCACGAACCGTGAGTGTATGTGGGTGTACATGAGTTCTCCTAGTCGAACGATCTTCTAGGCCAGAGGTTCGCGCGACGGTCGACCCTATCACTTGCAAGATCGTTGCAGAAAGCTCATACGTTGTTCGTTCCCGTGCCACTAACCCCCCGCCTCCACCCATCCTGACTTTCTGTAGGTAGATGTCTCGCAGGACATTTTATCGTGGTTAGGGTCATCAAAAATTGCGTTTGCGGATATCACTGTCCCGCTCGTGCCGGCTAAAGTTGTACGTCACGAGTTAGTTCCACACGATGATTAATTCACCCCACCAGCTGGATGATGAACTCGATAGAGACGTCGCAACGTACACTTGGGACAACTACGTTTTGTATGTGTTTAGCTGCCTTGGTCTCTAGAAGTGGCGGCGTGAGCAAACGGATTTCACAGCCTGGAGAAACCCCCGCACGTGATTTTCATAGGTCAAGGCCAAGGCTGCGACATGATAATGGATCTGTTGGAAGCGCGAAGTAGGTGACTTTGCTATTGGAAACAAGAACTTAGTTGACGTTATCTCCGCAAGATGCGAGCGTCGTACAATGTGTCCGTGGAGTTGTCCAAATTGTCAATGACGGCCCCATCCCAACAATCCCTAGAAACTATTCGGAGCTAAGGGATTGGTATAGCCAGGTAAATGACGCACTTTTTAACGGTACATCCCAGCCATCAACTTCTCCGTGGTAGAACTCTCAGGTTCTTGTGCCAACTGCACGGATTACGACATTAGAAAGCGGAAGATTTGCAAAACGGCAAGGCACCTTCGTCGGCGTTGGTACGTTCCCGAGGGTAATAAATTTGACGCTGCCTTACGTTGCGCATTCCTACATTGAAGATGGAGGGGATGACCTCCCAAGTTTCGTGAAATCAGCTTTACCCAAGATCGCGGAGTTCGTCAAGGTCAGACTCACCTGTCACCCTCAGTGAACGGGAGAGATCAGGAACGGGCCTGTGACATGCGAACATCATGCAGTTTTGGCTCGATTCCAACGATCTTGCAACTTATCTGTAGTCGTTCTTGTTATTTACATACCGGTATGATTCAGAAGTAGATGCATGCAGGCTCAATTTTAATCTACGAACCATCCTCCAACTGTGATACGTCAGGAAAATTCGCTCACCCTTGGCCACCCTGGGTTATGTATGGAAGCGCCAGGTTATATATTCACCGGCATGGCGCCCGGTGAACGAGTCAACAACCGCCGATGGTCTCTGGTGCCTCCTATCGTCGCAAACCTCGAGGACCAAGCAAGGCATTTGAACACTCTTTTTTCGTTGTCCACGAACGGTCTATATACTCAAGTGCAAGTCGTCGCCTCAGCCAGACATCTTCATGATACCCCACAACCCATTGCAAACACTCTACGACCTTGACAGAACTTCGCCGCGGTTCCACGAGCAACTCACCGACTTCCTTCGTGGGAACGAGTACCCAAATATCGTTACGGGTCTACAAAGCGGGGATCTGGCCTGGCTTGTAGAGTATCTCGATAGCGTGAGTCTCCAAACCGTTTCTTCCCGCTCTGCTCAATCCCGGTATAGGTCCTCTACGGTATCCCCGACCCCGATGGCATCCTGTTTCGGGAATCGCTGCACGAGCTCAGAAGGGTATGCAGTGTCAAAGAGGTACTCCCGAAATCATACGAACTTTCGGATTATCTCCTGGGGTGTGTGTATGAGGGGACCTTTGATGGTTCGAAGGTGCGCATCAGACGTGTAAGGATACACCCCAAGGCAGACCCACAGGCGGTCAATGAAGTATGTTCCCATTGCCACGAGTTTCCCCACTATCAGGCACTAATTAGAACCATAGACCTTCCGCCAGGTGGCCGTGGTGTGGAAACACTTAACACACCCGAACATCGTCCCTCTTCTGGGTGTCACTGCCAATCCACTCCAACTCATCTCGGATTGGATGCCTGGTAGGGACCTGACGGAATACATCACGAACCACCCAGACGCGGACAGACTGAGTCTAGTGAGCGTCCTCCCTACTTTGTTGTGCAAGATGCTCACTCCCTCGTCAGCTCTCTGATGTCGCTGAAGGCCTCAACTATCTCCACTCGTACGACGTGATTCATGGAGACCTCAAAGGAGTGCGTGGTTATTCTTCTTGTTTCGCCATTCAATTGACACCTAGCCAGTCAAACGTCCTTGTAGACGCCTCTGGCCACGCGAGACTCGTAGATTTTGGTCTCGCTGTGGTCACCCGAGACGTGGAGTCGTTATGGAACGCCCCGGACGAGTATGAATACAGTCCACGATGGATTGCACCTGAGATCTTGGAGGATCGGGGAACACACAGCAAGGAAGCGGATGTTTTTTCATTCGCGATGGTCACAATCGAGGTCCGTTGCGGGTGGGCTACTCGGGGCCGACATCCCTGGCTAACCTTCCCCCACTTGAATAAAGGCTTTCACCAGCTCTATCCCGTTCAGTAACAAATCACCTCGCGCGGCCATGCTGGCGATCATCGGTGGTGAGCGTCCGCCACGGCCGACCCACCCAGCTTTCACGGACAGGCTATGGGTGTTGACGCAAAAGTGCTGGGATCAGGAAGCACATCTTCGTCCACCTGCTCTGCGAATTTCGTGCGGCTTGTAAGTTTCGATTCTGGAATCACCCGCATGTTGGCCTGATCGGTTTCTCATGGCGCAGCGGCACTCCAGCGTGGAAGCGCTTGGCCAATCGCCCTCTCGCCATGGACGAGCGCATCTCCCTGGTCACAGAACTATTCTCTAACTCCGATGAGATTGAGACGGTCAAACATCTAGGCAGGGACGATGCTCAGCCTTTCGTTGACGTGTTAGATGAGGTACTTTCCAATCTGTCATCCCAGGAGCATCATCCTGACCAGGCATTGGATTGCCTGGTGCCATGGCTCCGGAGGGAGTGTTTGGCCTCCTTGCGTAGGGTATGCAGCGACCAGGCTTTGCTCCCGAAGTCGGTACAGATCCCGCTTTGCTACAACCGAATGGATACCCCGCTGTATTGTTGTGGATTTGCCGAAGTATGGAAGGGCGAACACCGAGGGCGTGGGGTCGCAGTAAAGGTGCTTAAGGTACCCAAGACAAGCAACCTCGTCAAGATCACCAGGGTGGGCTCCCATGGCTTTTTGACGAGCATGTGTTGACCGGCTGATGCCGACCGTAGAGGTTCTGCGGGGAGGTTGTCTCGTGGAAAGCCCTTCACCATCAGAACGTGTTGTCACTGTTGGGAGCGACAATAGGCTATTGTCAGTTCACAATGGTCTCCGAATGGGTGATCAATGGGAACATCAACGAGTTCATTAAGGCGCATAGGGAGGCAAATCGGTTCGAGCTTGTAGGGTTTTATTCGTACCGCGGACCACACTTGTCGCTGATGAAATTATTCCTGATAGCTAAAAGACGTCGTTCGGGGATTGTCATATTTACATGGGCAGGGGGTAATCCACGGGAACTTGAAGGGGGTATGACTCTGAGAACTAGTTGGTATCCGCCCCCTAACATGCTTTTGTCAAGGCAAACATTCTGATCGGTAACGATGATCGTGCACGCCTAGCCGACTTCGGATTCATTACCATCTTCTCGGACTATACGAATCCTACAACCTCAAGCTCATCTAACGGCACTGGCGTAACGAGGTGGACAAGCCCAGAGCTCCTCGATCCAGAAAGGTTTGGTTCTGGGGATAGCCAACCAACGATAGAATCGGATTGTTACGCGTTGGGGATGGTGGTACTTGAAGTGCTCACCGGACAGCTCCCCTTCCCGCTGTATAGTGGGATTGGCGTTATCAGGAAGGTCATTGATGGTGAATGTCCGGGGAGACCGCAAGGGCCAGAAGCAGTGTGGTTCACGGATGGCTTGTGGGGAACACTGGAACAGTGTTGGTCGCTTCGACCAGAAATGCGACCCACTATTGAAGTTTTATTCGAATGTTTGGAGCAGGGCTCGACGGTTTGGCAGCCACTATCTCCATGTGAAGATAATGAGAATCGGGCAGATGGTGATGATGAGTCGGTTTCTAGCCCACGCCTGGTCTCTTTCCCTTCGTTCTCGCGAAACCCATCCAATCAACTTCATCCAGGGATACCGTCCCCCATCCCACCCGGTCCCTTACCTCCGCCCCCTCCTTCCCACCTTCACTCACATCCGAGCCCGAACAATGTTTCTTCACCCCCCCCAACGCCATCGACCACCACCGCACCCCCTGGCCCCGGTGGAGGAGGCGGGAGCAATACTCGTCGCTCGAATACTGGCGCAAGTACTTTTTTCCCCAAGAGGATCACAATCAAGACCCAAGATGGGAGGGAGGTCGATCTTGGTGCTTGGAGGAGGAAGGATGCGCCTGCCTCACCGGTTGTTGAATATACCACTACGTCGATTCACCAAACCCACCAGAAAAGGACGTCCGTAATCAGGATGGAAACCTTCGAGGCCCAGGCGAAGAGATTATCAGAAGAGAAGGAGAAGGAGCCGAACAATGTCCGTGCCGCGAATGTGTTTAACAACCAAGCCTCTAAAGACCAGGGCGCTGGTCTTGAACCGGTTGCTCCGTTGGAGTTCCCTGCAAACAGATGGACGAGGAAGTCGCCAGCTGACAAAGAACAGAACGTTGAGAAGCAGGTCAGATCGCTCCTCAATGAGCTTACTATGGAGAAGTTCGACGCTATCTCCGATCAAATCATCGAGTGGGCGAACAAGTCCGAGGCGGAGAAAAACGGTCGGACGCTTATCCACGTCATCAGGCTCGTTTGCGAGAAGGCAACCCATGAGGCTGCGTGGTCGGAAATGTATGCGCGACTTTGCAGGAAGATGATGGAGACGATCAGTCCCAACGTCCAGGACGATGGTATCCGAAACGCGAAGGGAAAGCCTATTACCGGTGGTCAGCTCTTCAGAAAGTACCTCTTGAACCGCTGCCAGGAAGACTTCGAGCGTGGTTGGGCCGCGAAGGACGCTGCTGCGAAAGCGTCCGAGGATGCCGCCGTCAAAAAGGCAGCAGAAGCACCTGGTGAAATTGAGCTCTACTCGGACGAATACTACGCCGCGCAGAAGGCCAGACGGCAAGGTCTCGGTTTGATCCAGTTCATCGGTGAACTTTACAAGCTGCAGATGTTGACGGAGCGTATCATGCACGAATGTATCAAGAAATTTCTTGGAAGCGTCGACAACCCTGAGGAGGAGGAAATCGAGAGCTTGTGTCGACTACTGGCGACCGTCGGGAAGTTGCTTGACAATCCCAAGGCTCGCGCCCATATGGATATCTACTTCACGAGGATGAAGGAGTTGGGAAAGAGCAACGATGTTGCGCCTCGTATGCAGTTAATGTTACAGGTCAGTTTTACGGTCTACGTCAGACCGGCGGTTTCCTCATACTTTTTTTGTCTAGGATCTTATCGAACTACGCGAACGGAAGTGGATCCCAAGGAACCAAGTTGCGGCTCCAACTACGATTGCCCAGGTCTATGAGGAGGTAATGAATCCCACGCTCGTTGAAATCGAACCGATCCTAACTGTACCTAACCAGGCGGCCAAGCAGAGGGCTCAGGCTGAGAAGGAAGCAGCGAATCGTACCCTCACCATGTCCCGTGGCGGCTCTCGGCGTGGTGGAGAACGTGGTGGAGGTCCTCCCGGGGAGCAACAGGCTGACGGGTGGTCCGTTGCGGGTTGATTTACTCCCCAACCGCCCATCAGCAAGTCGTGCAATAAGCGTACCATGATATGTAGAGAAATTTTGTAGATAGTTACACGAAACGTATGCACATGCGGTCAAAACGATTAATTTTACAACGTGGAAGAGCGGACATTCATCAGGAAAAACCCCAATCGATCATTTTCAGTCATGGGTCACTTATTGACCCTGAATGACCCACCTGAACCTCACGTGATTGATGGCTAACTAGCCGCTTAGACGTCGTTCCCACCAACCGCCAGTTTTATTTCTATTAAACCCTCTTTCGGTATTCCCTTTTGTAGATGTCCCTTTTCGGTAATTCCATTCGTAGAACAGTTTATTTCCATTCCCCCGGTAACCGGTCCGTCCTCTCCTCCCATCGTTCGGCTATCCGGCCATCAAGACCCCGTCCCTGATGTGATGCAAGTCCCGCCCCCAACCCCGACAGCTGACTGTCCCGCCTAATCCCGCCTCCCGCCTGTCCTGCCTCCTGCCTGTCCTGCCTCCCGCCTGTCCCGCCTCCCACCTGTCCCCCTCCACTTCCCTGCCGCATTTCCACAAGATGCTTGCTCCCTGTCAGGAACCTGCTTTTGCTGACGATTTTAAGCTTTATTTTTCAGTCCAACTCCCCCACTTTCCCTCATTCAAGTCTCTTTTCTCACGATCACTCATCATCGAAACAAGACAAGACATTCATTTCCGACGAATATTGTCAGGGCCACTCTCACCCTAGACTCCCAATGCCTGATCCAAGTCTCTGCCTCTAATCGGCGATCTGAGGGGATGCTTGTCAGGAACCTGATCCTAGTTGTGACAATCCTACGTTGACTGTTCGTTGGGTGTTTGTTGGACCAGGGGAATAGATGATGGGGTATGGACCATAGAGGAAGGTTGTTCCCCATATAGCTCCCGACAATTTCTCTGCCTGGGTCGAGGTCACATGACCATCGGATTCCTAGGTATGGGCCTATAAACCAAACAGTGGGTTTTGTGACGTTTTGAAGGCGCAGCTCGCTGGGGACATAATAAATGGTCTATGGTGCATAGAAGAAAGTTGTAGCCAGGCTCAAATCACATACCCTAGGGGTCAAGAACGGTCCGTATGGGTTTGTTATCGACTACAAACCCAGGGTACTAGCTCTGGGGACAAAGTTAGGTTAGGTTAAATACTGCCCCCCCGCAGGGGGGGCTTATAGGGGCCATG
>Ga0307514_10001462_pt1 | contig 28824 bp, 35 predicted proteins | sample 16_EM_MG_FD_203088 | JGI IMG/M metagenome (GOLD analysis project Ga0307514, IMG submission 203088) | Populus trichocarpa ectomycorrhiza microbial communities from riparian zone in the Pacific Northwest, United States - 16_EM | ecosystem: Host-associated > Plants > Roots > Unclassified | place... | reverse complement strand
CAACCTGTCGATTCCCACCGCGTTGGAGGGCGTTCCGTCGGAGTTGTTGAACCCGAGGAAGGCCTGGACCAACAAGGAAGGATTCGAGAGGGAGGTGAGGAAGCTAGCGAGTATGTTCCAAAAGGCGTTTGCTCTGTATGAGAAGGACGTCGAGGAGAAGGTCAGGTTGGCCGGGCCTCGGTTTTAGAGACGAGCCGGATCTCGCCTTCGATCCCTTACCGTGCATTCGGGAGGTAGGAGGAGGAGCACCGTGACATACCCTCCGTGGATCGTTCCTCCTCTCCATCCCAACGCTCGGTGATGTTTTCATCCATCGACAAACATCTTCAAACTGCACTCATCCAGAACCCCCACATATCTAATCTATGATTCGTAATGCCTTGTTTATAGTACATATATACCCGTTCTAGATGAGCCTACTAAACCAGGTCCTTCCGAGTCCATGTTTGTTGTTTAGCCACCCGGACTGCAGGCAACGGAGTATGGAATCACAGGTTCGGTTCGAGGTTCGAAACAGCCACTCGTTATCCCAAGAACATGCGTCAACCGAGGAGATTCATTACGGGTTCGATTCTCAGCGCAAGAACACGATTTGTTTAAGGGGCATATACTGCTCGCGGGACAGGCACATCATACGTCAACAAGTCGAAGCAGTAGAGTCAAGACCCTTGTACAAGACACCGAAGCCTATACACGCAAAAATCAGTGTTGTCTCAACGCTCGGATCTGCAGGCGCACAAAAGACTTACTCTTCTCGTTCTCATTGCTTTGCTTCCAGGTCGAGTCTTGGGCCTCAAATGCAATGATACCATTGCTCTTGGCAGCGCAGTTCAGGCTACTCAAGGCGGCCTGCTCATTCGCGAGCGAGGGGACGGCTGCGCCATTGTTCCCGCCTCGTGATGGCCATCCGCTCTCGGTGATGACGATGTGCTTGACCGCAGGGTACGGTGCGCAGACCCTCTTGATGTTAGGAATGACAACGTTTTTGATGAAGTCGCCCGCACCGGCGGCTTTCACGTTTCCATCGTAGAAGGCATGTGCGTTGACCGTGACGCGGTCGGCATCGCACAAGACGGGGTTGTTCACCATATTGACCCAGGTGGGAACGGTCGAGATGGGACCTTTGTACCCGGCAACGTTGTTGAGATACCCACGAACATCCCAAACCTTTTGCATGATGTTCGAGGCAGCATCAGCGACCTCATTTCCGATGGTCAGGCCATCGATGTTGGCCGTGCCGTATTTTTTCACGGTATTGACGAACGCCCCAACGTCACTGTTGATCTGTATGAAACCAAGAAGGCCTTGAGTTCTCAACCTCCCCTGATCAGGATTCTTTCGGGCGAGTGGTAACTTACGCGGGAAGCGGAGCTGGCAATAGTCCCATCTGGTATCGTGCTGTGAGTCGAAGAAACTTTGGGATCCAGCAGGGGTGAACCCACCGACCCAGATGCCAATGAGGACAGGAAGTCCGTGTTTCTTGGCAGCAGCGGTGGCGAAGTCAAAAGTAGTACCTGCGTGGTATGTGTCTCATCATCGAAACTCTTAACCTGGAGACGTTCTCGTACGTACCACAGTCATTCCCGTAGACCCTGAACCGCTTGTACGCGTTGTTCTTGGCATCGGCGACGATGGAATCCCAGTCGGCTAATGGGTGAGGTGAGCCACTATCGGCGCCATGTCGAGATCAGTCCACGGACCTGCACTTCGACATTGGCCATTGGCTTTGAAACTGGATATGTTGATGCCATAGAAGTTGTTGGTGCGGACAGCAGACTGGGTGAAGAAGGAGAGAGCGGCAAGGAATGGCAGATACATCACTCAGGTGTCGAGGAGCTCGTATGAGGTGTCAAGTGAGCGTAAAGGCCATGAGGGTGAACTAGCCTCGTGTATTAAGGTGATGTGTGAGGTGGTTGAATGTCAAACTACATGTTGGGAGTTGTAAGGTTTATGATCAAGCAAAGATCTACGCGGTTTCCAAAGAGGCCCAGCGCCTGATTCTCTGCCGTAGACGAACTGGTTGATAAAGACGCGGCAAGAGTCACTTGTTATGTGGCCAACGATTAGTCCCAATGTAGATTGTTCAAGGCGCCGAGTGGACATGTCCAAGAATAGGATCACATTCAAGAGACGCGAGGATCTCGTCCGAAGGCTGACGCGGGAAGGAAAGGGCAAATTAAATCCGCGTCCCGGAGCGCTGAATGATTCACTGAATGGGACATATGAAGGTAACCCTAGTTCAATTACTGCGATCCTGCTGCAGGGACAGAAATCCGGACCTTTGTTGGATGATCATCCACTCGGAGACAGCGAGAGTGATACGGCGCCGTCGGAAGGTTTGTAACTTTTCCCATGGGCACGCCCTTCTTTCGTAGCATCCCAAAACTGAGATCCTTCAAGCTCCGAGCAATGTTGCGGAGCGCTAAACACCCACTCACTTCCTGGCAGTATTGTTCCTTGGGGATCGCCCACGGGAACGTAAACAGCGCAGCTATTACCATCTTTCCGAGTTTCGGGCTGTTGTTATGGATACAGTCATTCGCCAGATCTGTTCAAGTTGGGCAGGAAAACAGAGTGAACACGGAGGGTAGATGAGGAGAGGGGCCGGAGGATGCGGACCGGGGGCGTGACATTGTCACTAGGCAGAACCGTTACTACAGTCGTTTCCACGACCACGTGAATCAACTAGCAAAATAAGGTTCAATAATCCCAAGCCACTTCGGACCTCCCACACGAGTCCGTCAAGGTGTAATCCTCAAGAAACAACACAATGGGCTGTGAGCACCGTCTGCAACAGATATCCCTGTCTCCTACTCACAAAACATTTCCCATATCATAGCCAACAAACCCCGCGGTCTCCAAGCAGCTCGTAAGCTCCGCACCGATCGTCGCCTGAACCGATGGGTCTGTCGTTATCTCACTCACCACCGGACGTCCTTGGACTGATTGCGGTGGCGACGTTCTTCCTAATTCACAGGCGGACAAGACATACAAAAAGCGTGCCTTGGGAAACGTTTACAAGACATCACCAACTGGAGGATCGTCCCATGCCAAGGGCATCGTTCTCGAGAAGGTCGGGGTCGAGGCTAAGCAGCCAAACTCTGCCATCCGGAAATGCGTTCGTGTCCAACTGATCAAGAACGGCAAAAAGGTCACGGCTTTCGTGCCAGTCAGTTGTACTTTGTTGTTTCCCCTTTTCAGCGCCTTTGGCTCACTGCTTTGTAGAACGATGGTTGCCTAAACTTCGTCGACGAGAACGACGAAGTCCTCATTTCTGGTTTCGGACGTAGTGGCAAGGCTAAGGGTGATATTCCGGGTGTGCGATTCAAGGTCGTCAAGGTATCCGGAGTGGGTCTTCTTGCCCTTTGGAAGGAGAAGAAGGTGAATCGCCTCGCGATGGGGTTTTGTTCCATCACTTACGCGTCTTCCTTCGCAGGAAAAGCCAAGGTCGTAAACTACATTTGTCGATTCATCTGGCCTAGGGCTTCATCACCTGCTGTTCTGTTTGTATGCACGCTGACAACACCCAATGCTGTAATCATGTTGAAAACCGCGTGGACCCTAAGATATCGACGTGCGACAAATATCGAGAACGGTGGTTTAAAAGTTGCAGTGATTTACATGCGATGCAATATAAACCCAATTATGGTACGAAATAATTTCATGCCGGGGTCAGGTCGACGGGGATACCTTGGTTAGTGAGGTATCTCGTCATATCCCTAATAAGTTGGATCTGCTCTTCGACCGTGAGCCCACTGACAACGGTTTGCAGGACGGAGCCGACCGTCACTCTGTTCTCACGAATCAAACTGCTGTAATAAACGTAGGTGAAGACACCCATCAAGAACCTGCGACGCCGTCAGCAAAAAACCCGAACGAGCGCGAAGCGTAAAATATCAAACGCACTGGCAGTCCATTCGATCGGTCATTCCCCCGTGTCCAGGGATACTGTGACCAAAGTCCTTGATGTTGAAGGCACGCTTGAATCCGGAAGCGAAGAAGCCACCGAAGGGTGCAACGAGAGACGTGAAAATGGCCATGACGAGCAGATGAAAATGGTAGGTCGCATATGGGAGCGTCGAGATATTTCGCCCGAGCTGTAACACACACAAAGCTCAGTCACTAAAATCGAGACCGGAGAAGGGTATGTATGGGACACACCAGACCGGACAGGAACACCCTAATCGGAGCCCAGATTTCCCACTCCCTCCAGATGAAGGCCGGGTTGGGATCGCACTTGATATCGCTCCAAGCGTTCACACCGAGGTCCCTTACAGGACAGATCATATACTGCCACCGCATGAACAGTGTCCCCCAGATGATGGCAAAGAGGATGGTGCTGAAGAAGGCGCCGACGAAACCTTCAACCGTCTTTTTTGGAGAGAGTTTGATGAGAGGTGTCCGACCAAATGTAATGCCCCAAACGTAGGCAAACACGTCATTACAGATCACGAGGGAGGCGGGAACCCAGAGCCAGATGAGCCCTTCAAGAATGTTATTGACGATGAAATGGCTGGATAAGGGTCAGACCTCATAAGTCGTTCAATCAGAAATAACTCACCTGGAGACAACGATGAGCATTAAACTCATGTGTACCCACCCGAAGAGCCCAAACTGTCTTCGGAGGTATCCCTTCTTCAGCGACATAACGAATCCAACGAATCCGATTATGTACAAGGTAAAGCTGATGATCCGGTGATTCGTAGCGAAAGGCATGAGTTGTGCGTCAGCGAAGACGACGTGCTAAACGAGGATGGTTAGGGGGGATTGTAGGTCTTTGATTATCTCATACCTTGAAGTAGTAGATAATACTTTCTCCGTACAGGTAGTAATTGGTGACCGCAAAGAAATACCAGTTGAGGGTCTTACTCCAGGGATCTTTCTCCTGGGGTGACTCCTCTCCGTCGATGCTTTTGATCGAAAAGAGAGCAGTGACCTCGCGGTAAACTGCCGTCTGGCAGAGCATAACGAGCAGAATCATATATCCATGACCGAGCAAGAGCAGCGCTATACAAGGCCATGGGTGGAAATCACATGCAAAGGGGTGAACGACATACCAAGAAAGCCGCCAATCATGATAAATGTCCATAACGTTCGAGTGAGGATGTTTTGGCGTTTTTTCTCCGAATTTTCAGACAAGGCCGTAGTAGCCGTCGCAGCAGGCTGCGGGAAAAATCGTGGAGGGGGTACAACGGTAATCTCGGACTGTTTCGCTGGAGGGGGAGGCTGTATCGTTGAGTAATCCTCCTTGACTTCACGATTGTTCGACTCGGGAATCGGTGGCACTGCCGTAGGCTCTTGCCTTGGCTCCAGTTCTCGGGTTGGCTCAGGGGTTGAACGTTCTGGGTGGTGAACGTGACCATTCGTGATTGCTGATTGACCGGCCTCCGGGAGAGGTGCGACGTCTAGAGAAGGGCTTTCTGTCTCTGAAAGCTCGAGTGGATGCTCGAGTGTCCCGAGGAGAGGAGAATGGCTCGGTTGTGACGAACTAGCGGAAGCTTCGCGCTGTAACTTTTCCGCAGCACGTTCCTGCTGCTTTTTTTCATGACGAGCAGCCCGGGCAGCCTTCCTAAGGGCAGTTTTTGAAGGTTTTTGTGGTCCGGTCCTAGATGTGAAATATGGTGAGCAGACGACCTGATAGCGTCATAGGTGTCTACCACTCACTCGATTGGTGGGGGTTCGACGACTTCAACTTCGTCCTCGGACTCTGGTTCCTCGACGTCGAGAGCCGCAAAAGATGTGCGAGAGATGATTGAGGCCTTTGACTGGAGTGTGGTCATAGCGGCGAACGACCAAGGTGAGATTGCGGATTGGTGGTGCGGTGAGCTGGTGTGTTTAGGTTTCCCGAATCAGGTGATCACGCGATCGGGCTATCATTGATCAACTTATTGTAGTTCGGCCTACAGACAAAGAGAGATTGACCATGGCCCATCCCCAACTGCTCTTGTCCTATAACCACCATCACTACCACCACCACCATTTCGCCTCTGCCGCACACGACGATGGCCGTCGCTCTCGCTGAGCTCTCCGCCTCCCCCCTCGCAGATATCTGCGTCACACGTCCTCAGATCTCCACACGACCACTCATGCCGTCCGAATACTACCCTCCAGGAACATCTCGAACCTCAAAGATTCAAACGGGTGCGTGTAAACAGTCACACCTTCTACCCAATCTCAGCTCATCTGGAGTTTAGGTGTCGATGCCGACCGGATCTTCAACGCGACAGTCGGGCAACGCTCGTACATCATCCAACAACTCGAGGAAGCCGAGAGGAATGCACGAGATGCCCTCTTCGCCCTTGAGATGGTTCAGATGGAACTCGCCCGCGAGGCCGCCACGATTAGGTCTACTCTGTCCCGCGTCTCTGAGACCCTTCCGCCACACGAATTTGAGAACATGTTGGAGTTCGCGTTTGGTCAAAGCAAGAAGGATTGGGAGGATTTGTGGAAACACGAATGGGTAGATGATGGCAAAGAGAGGGACAAGTTTGTCAAACGAAGTAGTGGACCGTCGAGGAAACCACGACCCGGTCCCCAACCCTCCCAATATACCCCCCGCGTGTGTTCCTCACCGTTACCGCCATCTTCTCCCCCCCCTCCCACTCCCCCCGTTAACGCACGGGGTCGCCTTCCTCCACGCACTAGTGGAGTTCCTCGGGACGAATACCAACGGCCAACTCGTCCCCGCTCTCCTCTCCCTCCTGACGGATTCAGGGCCCCGTGGGGATTCGTCGATAATTTCGGGTCTACGGGATACAGGCCGACTCCACCGGATCCCGTAGCCGGCCCGTCCCAGCAGTCTCGTCGACTGAAACGAGATAAACGACGGGTAGATCAACATCGAGACGGGACTCTCGTCCTGGTCGATCCTGAAGAGGCCATCGAGGTTCAGCGTCGTCAGATCAAGGAAAAGATGGAGTTGCAAGCCCAGGAGAGGTTGCCCGTTGGGGTCAAGAATTCATTGTGGAAGATGGTTCAGGCAAACGTCCGTGACCGGACCCGGGACCCCCCGGTCACCTGGTCCAGCGTATTTGAGGGCGAAGAACCTCGCCTGGACGAACTCATGAACCCGTTTGCCCAAGACGACCGCGTCATCCAGAACGGGGTCGGGGATGTCGATGAGCAATAACCCGAGTCGGAGGCTAACTCCCACGTGCACGGGCGATCAACAGTATAGCAAGTGAACTATAGTGATCGCTGACCCGCGTTCGTGAACATCTCCCTTATTCCCCATTCGGACTAGGATTCGGGTTTCCTAGGTTAGTTGATCCAGACACGCTCTCCCAGTCAGACCGCTTCGCGCGCGCGACACTTCTTGTATCGCCCATATTCCCTCTTCCATACTCATCCCACACAATCTGCATTCTCCCTCATCCGCTATGTCCGTTTCCGAATCACTATAATGCATTTCCAATGTTCAGGTTTAATGCTGGCACTTGACGTGATCCCAATTGACGTTTTTAAGTTATCCTCCATTTCAAAGTGCCGATCGAAAGGTCTTACCACGTTTATCAGAAAGTTGGGAAGGGTTCTACGTGCGGGCAATTATATCAGGGCAGTGGGGCCGATAGTGGCCGATAGTGGCCGATCATTCGAACGGCATCGGTAACCACCCTGGTGTTCCCGCACTTCTGGGAGGGGGAGCTTCGCTGCTTGCAGGTCTGGGATTTTTCCAAGATTGCCGGTCCTCATGTTCAAATTTCCGGATAATGCTTTCCCTCCCACCGCTGTCCGCTTACTTTTGCAGTATACGCCACGAGGGTAGCCGTGGTCCGTTTGGAAATCGATGCAACGAGGCAGACATGAGGCGCATGTCAGCGCTAGGGCCACATGGATGGAAACGATGGATCACCGAACCTAGGCCATTTTAATACCCGTAAATACCATCTGCTAACGCAATGCGGAAACAGACAAGGTATGTCATGCTCCCACTCGAACAGCCTGGAATTGAGAATCGAATCCTGTGAAGCCGTCCCCCAGTTTGCTTGGGCGCCATCCCGCGGCCTATGTCGGAACGATCCCGACGCGCGCGTCTCCTACATTGGCGTGAAAACTCGCTAGCTACGACTGGTAGGTTGAAAGAAACTTATGTGAAATTCGCAATGCGACTACTTCGAACATCGTTGCCTCTATGATGGTAAGTATGTACGTGAGCTAGTGTTTCACTCGTTTACCGATGCAATATAACCCAGAGTCCAGCATAACCCGATTGATAGAAAGGTATCGTGTCGCACACAAATATACAGCCCCTCCCCCATGTGAATTACTTCGGAGCACCACGGGAGACACGCTGGACCATCCAAAGCCAAATGCTTGTTGGTATGACGATGGGCACGGGTTGTGAAACCACCTAAAACTTCCAGTCGGAGCCCGCCTCCAGGGCCCACGGGACTATACAAAGAAAGGAAAGAAAATCAGTGTTAAATTTTCGCGGCAAGGTTGGGAAGGAATTTGAAAAACGGAAGCGGCAGGCAAAGATTTGGAAGAAGAAAAAAAAAAGCTGATAACACAGGGGGAAACGTGGATCATCGGGTAGATCGGTCGGGTGAACAGAAGGAGGGAGAGGGAGGGGCACATCGGGCGAAATGATAATTCGAAAGAGGGAAAGCCTACACTTCTGTAATAGCGTCTTTGAGAACAGCTTTTCCACAGGCACGTCGAACTTCTTGCACCACGCGACAGTTATCCTATCAGCCGTGGGAAACAGTTAGCAAAACGGGGTCGTTATAACGCCATGACAAGAGGCATGACGCAGCGGAAGAGTTGCCGAGCCCCTCGTGTCACGCCAAGTCCTGTAATATCTGTATCCTTACCTGGGGTCCAAATAATTGATCTTACTGTCCACGAAAGAGGGATCAGCAAAACGGGGTTCATGCGGAAGAAAGGTGGAGAGACGGGTGAACATACCTTGTTCCCAAAGCGATCTCCTTCCCGGCTTCACGATCCACCATCTGAAGCTTGGCCGTGTTGATCCTCTCGTCAAGTTTGTCAATCGCTTCCTCAATCTTCTCGGCCGGCTTCTCTCGCTTTAGGGAAGCCTTACCCGTCCCACGTTCCTTCGTCAGCCTCTCGAATTCTGCGTCAATCTCCTCGAGCCTTTCCTGAAGAACCGAATCGTCCTGGGGCTTCTTGTCATCCGCAACCAGTTTCTCATTCTCTTTGGCAAATTTCTTTTCGGTTTTCTCCTTTTCTTTCTCCTGCATCTTCTCTTCGATCTCGACGACGGCCTCTTCGTCAATGTCTGATTCATCCTCGGCATACTTCTTGTTCTTCTTGTACTTCTTGTCAACCCCGAACAGGACGTGTCGCAGTTTCATCCGTTCGTACTTGAGTTGGCGGATCTAATGATCGCAAATCTCTGGTCAGGGTCAGACGAACGAACGTCGGCTTGTGTAGAGGCACCTTGTCATTCATGCGTGCCATAGACTGCTCGTGGGTCTTTGGTACGCTGCGTTGATGGTTACAGAGGATAGCGACCATTCGATTGGCTTCGTTGTATGCGTTCAGTTTCTCCTGGACGGTTCCGTTGTGGGGGGTCTTCTCGTCGAGCTGAGCCTGGAAAGTCTGCGAAGCATTGAAGGTACGGAAAACCTTGGCGGTAAGTCCCTTCATATACCCGTTCAGGTGAGCATTCAACTTGGAGGTCTATCAACGGGGGTTAGTTTCTGACGACACACGAAGAAGCGAAATGAATTCGCACGTGGACGCGGTCGAGTAGAGCGTCTTCATCGGTCTTGTTCTGCTTGAAGATCCTCATGTTCTTGAACACTTGAGGGTCGACTTCAACCTGCTTGTAGTACCTGATGGAGTCTTTACCCAGGAAGTCGAAGCTAAGAATGTTGGGAGGTTGCAATGTGACGTGCTCGCAACGCAGCGAGCAACAGCCCACGGTATCGGCCTCGTCTTCGCCCTTCTCGTTACCAGCTCGAAGAGCAAGAACATCGATGAGGTACATGGCCGTAGCTCGCTGCCTATCTGCCATCTGCTTCGACTTGAGATCTTCCCGGTAATCTGCTCGGATCCGATCGACATAATTCTATGAGATGTGGGCGTGAATTACTGATTGGGTGTGAGAGGGGGGGGGGGTTCCCGCTGTACCTTCAGTTCGCGCGCTTTTTCGAACTTTGACATATCGCTTTGGCCCTTGAGGGAACTACCGGCAGCGAGGAAGACATACTTGTGGCTCTGGTTGACGTTCTCGACCCAATTGGCAAGCCAGGTAACTGTATTGTCGTGGATCACTTGTTTCCATGTTCCCGGTGCGTTAGGTTCAGGGATAGGCTCATGTTGACCAATATTAATCGTGACATCCTCAGGACGGACGCGATTCTGGGAGCGATGTCATCAGATGGGTGGGGTATATAAAATTGGACGTGGAAAGACCTTGAGGGATCCTTTCTTGGGATGTTCGCCTCGACCTCTGAACAGACCGGGAGGTTCAATGCGGAAGTTTCCAACCTTCTCCTTGCGACTGTCGAGTAGGCAGTGAGTGTAAGGAGCCTCGAGTTCGTCCTTCGCCTTCTTGAGCTCCTTCTTCTCGGCGGCGCTGAAGGCCTTCTTCTTCGCCTTTTCCGCCTCAAAGTACTCGAACATGGGACGGAAGTCACAGAGGGAGAATTCCTTGATCTTGGTACCGTCCAGCTACATGGGAGTCAGTTTTTAGCACACAAAAAACGAAGGGACAGAGAGGCTGACTGGGGGGTAGCGTTTCAGGACCTCGAGCCAATCCCTGAAGAAATTCTTGTTGAAGACTGCATCCTCGGCGTGGGGCGTCTCTAACAACGCGCCGTAAAATCCGGCCACTTCCTCAGCCTCTTCGGGAAGTTTGACAGGCTTGCCTGTGTGCAACACTTAACAAGTTGCGGATGAGGGAGACAACAGGAAGCTTATACCATCGTATTTCATCTTAACGTGCGACGGAAGGGGTTCGTAGGGTGGGGGGAAGTACACGCCATTATGCTGCAATGTCTGCCACTTCTGCGTACCATCTCCAGCAGGATTCTCGTTGTCCCACCATCGATGAATATCTTCATCTTCCTCATCTTCCTTCTTCGCCTTCTTGCTCTTCTTCAGGGTTCCCTCCTCACCATCATCCTCTTTCTTCGCTTTGGAACCCTTCTTCTTGGGTTTGGACGCCTCTGTATCGGAGGCATCCTCCTTCTTGACGGACTTGCCACGTGCCTTGGTCGCGACTGCAGGCTTCTTCTTGACCAAGGGCGCGTCATCATCGTCTTCGGATTCCACTTTTGCCTTTCGCTTTCCCCTGGCAGGAGGTTTCTTGGCAGACACAGGAGGTTTGTTGTCTTGGACCATCTCCGATGCTTGGGCGACGTCGACATTCGAGCCGTGTACCTTGGCCTTCTTCTTTGGAGGTTTCCTGGTAGCACGTTTCTGAGGCACGAGCGGCTGATCGTCATCATCCGAGTCCGAGTCAACTCGTTTGGCGGAGGATTTCGCGCCCTTGGTCCTGGATCTGCCGTTTGCAGGGGTGGAACGCGACGGTCCATCCACAGGTACGGCAGGGGTCCTCTGTTGGGAGGATGAAACCAAAGGAACATCATCATCGCTCGAGGAGATATCCTGGATGACCCTCTTCCGTTTACGGGAAGGGGTGGTCAGGGTCTGAGACTGGACACGAGTTTGCCACAACAGCCACTTTTAGCCATCATAGGTGAAAAATTAGAAGAAAATCGAATCACATACAAGAGGCACATCGTCGTCTTCGCTCATAGGGGTGTCTTCGCCCTTGTAGTGGGACCCGTTACCGTTAGTCTTGACAAATCCATTAGTACCGGTATGATTGAGACCGCCCTCTTCGCTCAGCGGCGACGATTGGTGAGACATTTGAGAAAACAAAAGGCAGAGAAATAGGAAGGGTCGTGAGGATGGTGAGGAGGAGAGCTATGAGGCGCAGCGTGCGTTGACAAGGTGGGGGGTAACAGCGGGTGCTAGGAAGGCGGGTAAGACAGAAAATGAACAAGTCCTGATCGACCTGCCCTAAACCCGCCGGGAACGTGACTTGTCGCCCGCGTTGAACCCGAAGCCCTCCTTAAGTTTCAGCCACAGCATACTCGTCCACGGTCAGTGACCTTACCGCCTGGTTTGTTTGGGATACAGTCACTTAGCTGTTCTGTTGTTTGGTAGATGTCCAACCCACCTCCACTGTATAGGGATCCATGGGGAAAACGTGAAGCATGGCGTAAACACCCCGTTTTCTCGAACCGCGCCATGTTCCGCAACATCTTCCCTGGTTTTGGGATCGCCGTTGCTGCCTTTTCGGTTTATGTCGTTGCAGAAAACCTGCTCCAATCTGAGAAATCTCATCACGCGCCAAAGGAATGAACTGATACTGTGGGTATGCTTCACGAGTTTTCGTCATCGGCCCTTGTCGGCTCATCCCGCTCGTTACTTGTGATCAATAGAAGAAGCCGAGGCCGCTCGCTGAAAGCATCTTGGTCTTCCGTTTGCATCTCCCGATTCAGAGGAGCTATATCCTACATTTGGGCCTCGTGTGATTATCTAATGTCATGCTGTCGAGCCCCCAATCATCCCCGTAACGGATCGGTTCCGAACGGTTCTCGTTTCTAGGACCTACGACCGTACAGAGTTAACACACAATGCGCAATCTGCGGTCACAGGGTGGGACAAAGGTTTACCACATTCTTCCACAAGAGAGCGTAGAACCCTAACGGTGATGCATCGGGCATGGCATTTTTCCGTTGATTGTGGATCTACTCTCTCCCCTGATTGGATGAAAAGACGTTTCTGATCCAAGTGGGTTGTTCAATTTCGTAATCCGGACAGGAACTTCCGAGGGTTGGATGGCGACTAAGACTGTTAGGAGCGTATCCTTGTCCTCTGTGAGGGTGTGCGAGGCGGCGTATGTAACGCTCGAGCTAGAATCGAGGGTTTGGCAGGTTGGCGCGCAGGACATGGACGCGGGAGGCCCTAGTATGGCAGAGATGAATTACGGGGGATACACAAGGTGAAATATGGTGAAACACGCTAAAGCTTAGAAGTCGGGGTGGAATTTCCGGCGTTTGGGGGAATTCAAGAAGGGGAATATCAAAGGATGAATGGACATGTAGCGAACACCCAAGGCGGCCACCGATGGGCATAACATCGGCACGTTTTGTTGGCGAACCGCAGATCTCGTCCCGACTTGCCTTTTAGGGAACAAGAAAGTGGACCTACTCTACGGGAAAGAAATATTCCCCAGTTTTTTCTTTTTTCCCTCTCCCTGCAGGTTAGCCGGCCCAGTACAATATCCGCAGTTTCCAGGGTGATGAAAAGGTCAGAAGATGCGACCAGACCGGACGCTCCTCCAACTGTTGGCACTGGGACCTACAGCGCTGGCCACTCGGGAAGTGGGTCGTCTTACATACAACTAACTGAATTTGGGTTTACCGACCGCTTTACTTAGACTCCCACGTGCGACTAAGGGGAAAATTCGGGAGAACCGGGATCAAAACCGTTATTGCAAATTCTCATCTCTAGCGTTTTTCCAACCGCGCGCGCTTTTCAACATTTCTTGAACTGCAACCCCTTCACCCGTTCCATCCGTCATCTACCCTGCCTCATGGTTCCTATAAGTATCCCGACAGTTTTTCCTCATTTTCTCTGTCAGCTCCCTCCTCTCCCGCCTCCTACTACATAGCCATGTCTTTCACAAAGGCGACCTCCCTCATCCTCGACCTCGGTGACGTACTCTTCTCCTGGTCTCCCGACACCAAAACCTCGATTCCCGCCCGAACGCTCAAGACTATCCTCTCCTCCCCCACTTGGCTCGAATACGAGTGCGGTCTTATCTCTCAGCAGGTCTGCTATGACCGTATCGCGAACGAATTCCACATCCCCACTTCCGAGATCGCAGAAGCATTCAACCAAGCGCGCGACTCTCTCAAATCAAATGACGAGATGCTCGACTTTGTTCGCGAGCTCAAGCACCAGTCTGGCGGCCAGCTCCGAGTATACGCCATGTCCAACATCTCCCGTCCCGATTACGAGTATCTCAGGACAAAGCCAGCAGACTGGTCGCTGTTCGACAAAGTCTACACATCTGCCGACGCTGGCGAGCGAAAACCCAACCTCGGGTTCTACAGATATGTCCTCGACGATATCGCCGCTGACCCTCGCGCCGTCGTGTTCGTCGATGACAAACCCGAGAATGTCCTCTCGGCCCGCTCGTTTGGCATGCGTGGTATAGTCTTTGACGATCAAAAACGCGTCATCCAGGCCATCCGCAACGCTGTCGAGGATCCCGTTCAGCGCGCCAGGTCCTATCTTCAGAGCAACGCGAAGCTCATGCATTCCGTCACCTCCAACGGTCATACCCTCAAGGAGAACTTTGCCCAGCTGTTGATATTGGAAGCCACCTGTGATCCGTAAGTGTTTCACCTCAATTGATAACTTTTATCCTTCATATTGATTGCTCGTGTCTCATCAGAAACCTCGTCTACCTAACTGAACACGAACGCGAATGGAATTTCTTCCATGAGAAACCGATTCTCACTACCGAACATTTCCCTTGCGATCTCGATACCACCTCGATCGCCCTCACCGTCACCGGTCGTTCCAAGGAGGTTATCTCCTCCGTCATGGACGAGATGCTCAATTATGTTGACAAGGACGGGATCATTCAAGTGAGTCGCCGTTTCAACTCTAATTCATTCGTCCCTGGCGCTCATCAATGATTATTTCATCAGACGTATTTCGATCACAGGAGACTACGGTTCGATCCGGTCGTCTGCGTGAACGTCCTGACCCTCTTCTACGCCAACGGACGTGGCGACGAACTCCCTCGCACTTTCGCTTGGGTCCGAGAAGTCCTGATCAACAGGGGGTACACCGACGGTACCCGCTACTACGCTACTCCGGAATGCTTCCTCTTCTTCATGGCTCGTCTCCTCGAACAGATCAAAGGGACTAAAGCCGATCTTTCCTTGCGCCCCATCTTCCGTGAGCGCATCCAAGAGAGGATAGGATCCGAAGGCGATTCTCTGGCCCTCGCTATGCGCGTCCTTGCTTGCGCGTCCGTCGGAATTCGGGACGAAATGGACCTCCGAACCCTTCTCACACTCCAGCAAGAAGACGGCGGTTGGGAAGTTGGTTGGATGTATAAATATGGCTCCTCAGGGATCAGCATCGGCAACCGCGGTTTGACCACGGCCCTTGCAATCAATGCCATCGAGGCGCTCAACCACCTACCCCAGACCCCATTATATCAGCCACAACTCCCCGTCCTCAAAAGTTACCGGATCTCAATCGTGTCCCCCGATTCTCCTGTTGTGGGAGATCGTCCTCAGTCTCGTACCGAGGGTGTCCACCGCCACAGGCGGAGTTCATCTGCCGGCGACTGGTCCCATTCATTACGGAAGCGTTTCAATTGGTCTTGGGCTAATCTTGTGACGAAGGTCATCCACAACTAGATCCCCTCTCCCACATGCACTTCGTTTTCTTCTACTTCAACTGGTTGCTCCGCTACGACGATACGTGTATGTATCAATACATCCTAATGTACATTACTTCTCGGGATCTTTATTGGCTCCTCTCTACATTTTCTCGTCTCTTCACCCTGCATTTTGGCGTAGACGTCTGCTTCCTGTTATCTGCCCGTATATAGACACCGACGGTTAGGATGTCAGTCTTAACGACTTTGCTCCTTGCCGAATTGCTTTCCAGACACAATACATTCCGTGGGACTCGAGGGTCCTTGATATCATTGTATTCTGTACATCAACCCTGTAGATGACGTCTATATACCGCATTGTTGGTTTCCTCAACGAACGTATACCCCAGCTGCCTCAAGATGCCATCGAATTCGGCATCATCTTGCGGCGGAACTTGAATCCCAGCAAGAACCTTGCCGATATCTAAAAGTCGCGTGATTCAGTGGAACAAAGGCGTCTCCTAATCTGTGAAAGCTGGGAAATTTTCTGACCGGCGCCGTGGTTCCGATAATGGAACAACGAGATGTTCCATTTAGTTTGCATACCCAACAGAAACTTCCTGAGCGCTCCCGGACGTTCAGGGAATTCTATGGTCAGGATGAGCGTGGATCTTGGAAACAGGCGGAACCTCCCCGAAGTGGACGGAAGATCGTTTGAGAACGGGAACACATACCAAACCTGAACAATCTCTCGTTTTCCACCCTCTGCGCACCGCCGATCATGTATCGACTGTGACTCTTGGCCAGTTCGTCATCGCTTATGTCGTGGCCCCTCATCCCTCGCTTATCTAGTGTCGTAAGGAGCTCGGAAACCTCCTGTTCCCTCGAATTTGTCGCTAGTTTGAATGATAGGTACAGCTGAGCGATGTCAGGCGAGTTGTACCGATATATGAATTCTGTCGTTGCTCTCGGGTGTATCACATTGTGTAACTCGATGAAACTGCATTAGGAGGGTCACTGATGTCAGGTTTGATGCGATAACATAAATCCGATCGGGCTAACCTTCCCGGCCTTTCGGGGATCTCCACACTCAGCAGCGCTTCACGTCCCTCACCAAGTTCAGCGCGCTCCGCAACGAATCGCAGCCTATCGAAGTTCATGTTCGCACCGCTGATCACGGCGACGAACCGTTTCCCGGCCCCGACCAGGTTGTTGTCGATGATGTAGCGTTTTAGACAGGCGAGGCTGACTGCACCAGCCGGTTCGGTTATCGATCGGGTTTCTATCAGTAAGGGGAAAAGTCAGGGGGGGACATGATCAGCCCATGAGGCCTTGAGGCCGAGGGGGTGACAAACCTTCGAAAACATCCTTGATGGCCGCACACAGTTCATCTGTGTTCGCTTTTACGACCCCATCAAGGAGCGCTTTACAGATCCTGAATGGCTCTTCCCCAACGATCTTGACCGCAGTTCCGTCAGCAAAGGGCCCAACCTCGCTCAGTGTCACTCGCTCGCCGTTCTGCAGACTCTTTTCCATCGCATCTCCATCCACAGTTTCTGCCCCGATCACCTTGGTAGAAGGACTGCCGATGCGTTTGATGTACTCGGCAAGCCCAGCGACCAACCCCCCACCCCCTACAGCACCAAACACCGCGTCGAGAGACTCCGAATCGGGTACTTGTTTCAAGATCTCCATCCCAATGGTCCCCTGACCAGCAATCACGAGAGGGTCGTCGTACGGCGGGACAAACGCCAAATTATGAAGACCAGCAAGTCGGATGCACTCCGTCTTCGCTTCGTCGAAGTCTTGTCCGTGCAGCACGACCTTGGCCCCCAATCGTGAGACGTTGCGGGTTTTGATAGACGGCGTTCCCTCCGGCATGACAATCGTGCAGGGTATTCCCAACTTTGCACCGGACATTGCAACTCCCTGCGCATGATTTCCTGTCAACACGACGGCCTGGGGTCAACGATTTCCAAAAACAGGCACCGCGACGTATACGGGACTAACCAGCACTACAGGTTATCACACCTTTCCATCGCTCATCGTCTGAGAGATTCGCCATGAAGTTGTATGCGCCCCGGATCTTGAAACTGAAGACCTCATGAAGATCTTCACGTTTGAGGTAGATCTGGTTGCCCAATTTCGTGCTCAAGTTCTTGGCGAGGACCAGAGGTGTCTCCTTGACGATATCGTAGACTTTTGACGTTAAGATGAGACGCAGATAGTCAGGCTCCCCCGACGGCAGAATGCAGTGACTCGGTAGCCTCGGGAAAGTCAGAGGGTCCGGAGCGTGCGAGGCGTACTCGAGGGTCGCTGAGGAAGCCATTGGTTGCGACCAACCCACGAACCCTGCGCAGGTTGTTTTTATACCCTGAAGAGGCTGAAGTAACCAGCGTAAATCTGTCGCGAACCCCTGCGGCGGGTCGGAGTCAGAGATATCGATTAACAGTCGCATCGGTGGGGCACTTCAGATGCGTTCATTATCGAGGTTTCAAGATTTTGTAGTGAGACTACTGAAGATCACAAAATTTTATTTACTCTATTGTTACAACATTAGAACTATTTTGTATCCGTTCAACTGAAACTTCGGTCACACAGTGGTTCAGTAACATCCGACGGACCGATCGCGAAAAACTCGTCCTCTCCTTCGTACCGTCATGGCAAATGTCCCCCCCATGGGTCCCCCGCCCTCTCCGAAGGAGCCGAGACGGTCGGGGAGGCGTTCGGTGCCGTCGCACTCATCCAGCAAATCACCAGCCCCTTCCCCACACCCCGAATCTGCGCCCCGCCTGAAAGAGAACCGACCTGCGCTCTCCTCATCCTCTTCGTCGCGATCCAAACGTTCCAAACAAGAGGAAATTGACGAGTCTTTCGAGGATGTGTCCAAACCACTCCCAAATCATCAAAACAACGCCCGCAACAAGCGCAAGCCCAAAGACAAGCAATCGACCCCGACCCCATCGTCGATAGACAACAATCACACCCCAAAGGATGCACGGGTATCCGAAGAACCTGCGGATACTTCAGCCCAAGAGGAAGAGGGCATTACTCGTTGTATCTGTGGTAATGCCGGTTCGTTGACCTTGCGGTCATGTCCTGCCCTTCTCACATCTTTCTTTTCTTTCACCCTCTCATAGAGGATGAACCTGACACGGGCGAAGTCATGGTTCAGTGTGACGATTGCAGGGTCTGGCAACATATAACATGCATGGGGATTGAGGCGCCACCGGACGACGCAGATTACTTCTGCGAGCAGTGCCGGCCTAACTTCCACACAAATCTGCTAAAGTATGTATCACAGCCTCCTATCCCAGAGCCACCGATTGAACAGTTAGCGCTGCCAGAAAGTTGTCTAGGAAGCCTCGCGATCGCCACCCTTCCGCCAACTCCCACCATAGTTCGGGTCAAGCCCACAGTGTCCCCCGTTCCTCCCGTTCCCACTCCCCGATGGCCAACCTAAAGCCCTCCAAGCGCAGGAACACGATGAATAGCAGAGATGCAGCCTACGAGGAGAGCGTTAAGGCGTTGATCGCGGCAACTGCTGCCGAAGCATCAGTTTTGCAACCACCATCCCCCACGAACGGAAGGGATACTGCAGAGGCCGAGGAGGACATTGAAAGTGTATTAGGTAATCAACGTCGGAAACGGAAACGTCCAGATGACGACAGGTGAATAATCTCGGCTAATCGTCTGGACGCCCGTCTTGAAACTTGCCACCAGCCTTTCCGTCAAACGTACAAGATCTGGATCCACTGCATCCGAAATCCCCACAATGCCCCATTTACCTGGCGAGGAACCGGTTGCTAGCACAAGCATTCCGAAACCAACACCTTCTACTTCTGCCAGACCCCGCCAGAGGAGAGGTGGAGGTCGGAAAACCGCACAGGTCACAGACTTGGGTGGATCCGGCGACGCAGACGAAGGTGAGATCAAAATGCCCTTATTTGCCTCCGAAATTCTCACGCTCGGACACAGTCCTCCCACCAAAGCGACAGAGCAGAGCTAAAGGTGGGTATTATACCGATTCACGATGCGACCCAACGCGTGTTCACCATCAGGAATTACAGGCGGCAACGAAGGGAGAAGAGGCGGCCACAACAGCACCAAAGTTGACGCCGGATCAACAAGTCATCCTCGTGCCCACCACAACCCGCATACATATGCCGTCGCTCAGCAGCCGTTGTACACCTCATGGGGGTTGCCCGATTATCTGGCGCACTTGGAACCCATGCTCCCCACAGACATCCCTCGACCGCTCGAGATTCATGCTTCCAAGGATTTTACTGATATTTCAACTGAACGGGGCGTCAAAGTGAGGTGGCCGAGCAAGCGGACTAGCATTGGTGACATGAACAAACGTGTAAGGGCTTTGGTGGAGTGGGTGGGGAGGGAGCAAGCAAGCGCGTTGGAGCGCGGGAGGCGCAAGGAGGCACTAACGAAAGTTCTCAGCACCAGCCAGGCAAAACAAAGGCTTCTTCAACCCGCCTCTGACAACGACGCCATGGTCACCCAGGATCAACCTCTCACCGAGTCTCCGGTTGGGGAGAAATCAACCTCGTCACCGCCACTTTCATTCGACCTAGACGTTTCTCCACCACCGACGATGAAGATGATGGAGGAGCTGATGACAGAGCTTATCAACTTTCAGGAGCGGTTTGGACCTGGAGCGAAGAACAAGGAGCGAGAGCGCAGGGTCGTCTCTTGATTTCCTCCCATTCATTTTACCTGTGTCACTGTTACATTCCTCCGCATCCCCGCATCCCCTCTCCATTGTTGCCCGTCTGTACAATCTAGTCAAGTCACGTGTACATTCCATGTTTGAGTTCGACGGCAAGATACTCGCTAATCATAATGGTTTCTCCTTCATCATCTTTACTCGACTTCTCGGATGACGACGAGGGTGAACAAGAGCGTCAAGATCATCCCGGGGATTATTCCGCGAGAATGGATGAGCTTTTCGCAGACCAGAGTGAGGGGGATGAAGAAGGCTCACCATCACAGTCCCCCCGATCCGGTGGTATGCAGGTCACGAAAGCTACCTACCGAGAGCAACTTCGGGACGTCTTAGGTTCTGAAGCCACCGGAGAGGACGACGAGGTCGATGACCCTGACCATTCATCGTCGCACGGAAACGCGTCCTCGGATGACGGGAACCTGCCACAGTCTGGATCTGACCCCCAGAGACCGGTCAGCCCCAGCACACCTCATGGGATTCACACTAACACGCTGAACACGTTGCCTATACAGATAATTCACGTCGAACATGCCGAAGCCGCGTTGTCAGACCCACCATCCTCAGCACCATCCACTACATTTTCACCAGACCGGTTTGCCTCCCCCCTTCCAGCACTCCCGAATATGAAAACCCCATTTCTCCATCCGACATTATCCCGGCTACGTTCCTCCTTCACACATGTACCTTCACAACCAAACTCCGTCGCTACATCTAATTCACAACTATCTAACGAACGTTCACCCGAGTCGTCACACTTCTCTGCACTCTCGAATGATCCACCAACGGTGATCCAACCGGATATCCCACAGCAGCCTGGGCGAGAGGTTTTCCTATGGACGCCGCTGAACGCCATCTCCAATTTTGTCTATTCCCCAAAGGCCTCGAAAGCCTTGAATATGACGGGAGTCACGAATCTGGGCATGCCTACAGTCATGGCTGCTAACGGGCTCATTTGCATGGGGACAGAGGCCGGTTTCATCTGCGCCTTTGACTTTAAACAAAACCTGAAATGTATTTGCGGGACAGATGCTATCGGTAAAGCGGTTCACCTCATACTCTCCCCTGACGTCATCCTGATAATGCGTCACTTCAGACGTGAACGTTGGCGCAGTAACATCACTAGCACTGTCCCACGACCACACTTGGGTCGCTTCTGGCCATGCCTCCGGTCACGTCCGTGTATTTGATCTGAACAAACCCGGAACTCCTGCTCGGGTTGTGCTACCAACATCTCCGACCGCCGTAAGGAATGGACGGAGAGAGGGCCATTTCCCCGGGACTGCGATCACGAGTATAGGCTTTGTAGCTGGGAGGCATACAGCCATCGTCACCGCTGACGAAACCGGCCTAGCGTTCTATCACAGTCTAGGGAAAGTTCTCTTTGTCGATGCTACCGACGTAATCCGGATGCTGGGCAAGTACCCTGAAGATGTGCCACCCGAATCAAATCCGCAGGGTGGAATCGGCCCTGGTCCCATGCCCTTCCGGAGAAGACGTGAGCGGAAAGCCAACGTCATTCTCGCAATGGCGCCTCTCCCGCTTGGAACGTGTCCTCATCGGACGGACGGATACAACCTCGTTGCGATGGTGACTCCTGTGAAGTTGGTGATTGTCGGCTTGAAGCCTAAGCCTACGACATGGTATCGTCGTCTTCGTCAGGATAACGAAGAGAGAGGTCCGAGGGATAGGTGGAAAGGCACTCTGGCTTGGTTTCCTTCCGTTGAGGACCCCTCGTCCCCCTCCGAAAGCCCGCCTTCGAAGAGCCGCTCGAAGCAGGAGCCCAGGGGGACGATGCCGATGTTGATCTTTAGCTGGGGTAGCCAGTTTCACCTGATTCGGGTTTCCGAGAAGAAAGTTATACAGTCCGTCAAGAATGCAAAGACTGGGAAGGTCTCGGAAGTTGAGTTTGGAGCGATTGCAATCGAGGAGGTTTCGGCATGGGCTGTCGATGAGGTCGTCCTCGCCGTCAGGTGGTTAAGCGCAAATGTGGGTTCGTTCTTCATACGTCCTCAAGTGATATAGACATCATTGATGATGAAACTTGCAGCAAATCCTCGTCCTCACACCCAATTCTCTTCAAGTTCATGATGTCACCACCAAGAAACTAGTTGAGCGGTCATGGTTCAGCGCTCAGTCTTTAATTTCCACAACATCGTATCAGACTGTTAGCGGAGGTGTGGCATATGCAGATTCCGTCCTGGATGTCGCCCACAGCGTTTGGGTGTACAAAACCAAGATCTTCATTTTGGTCCGTACATTACTCGGGTCGAGGTTTCTCCTCCTAGCTGATCGGAATTATAGGGAAGGGACCTGTTACAAGTTGGGACTTTGTTGACCTGGGCCGATCGAATCCTCGCATTTGTCATGGAAGGAGATTTTCTCAGTGCCATTCAGCTCACGCGATCCTATTATGTTGGTGAAGCTGAAGGCAATAGAAACGGCCTTCCTGAGGACCCAGAAGCCCTGAAGGAACAAGTCGGGACGAAGATGCGGGAGTTGATGACTGCCTCAGCGCGCTACGCCTTCTCTGAGGAACGTTTGACGGACAGTACCCACGTCACCCCCGATAATCGTGGTGTTGACAGAACGTCCCTGTTTGAAAACCTGGTTTCGACCTGCGTGCGTGCCTGCTTGGCTCTGGACGATCTTGATTTCGTCTTCGAAGATCTCTTTCAGCACTACGACGACTCCGGGATCTCGAGGATCTTCCTGACCCAACTGGAGCCCTTCATCCTCGACGGGAGCGTTTCTCAAGTTCCCCCACGGATCACGCAACGAATAATTGCGATGCACGCGGAGGGCGGACACCCGGATCTAGCTGAACAGGTCATCTGGCACATAGATCCTCTCTGCTTGGATATCAATCAAGCCATCAACCTGTGTCAAACGCACCATCTCTACGATGCCCTGATTTATGTCTACACCCGAGCACTTCAGGATTATGTGTCTCCGATCGTCATCCTCATTGGTCTCATCCGCAAGGTCCAGCAGTTCCGTAGGGATCGAGCGTATCGGAACAGTACCGCGGAGATATCGGAGCAAGAAGCCGCTATCGAACCCTACGTGATCAACGCCTACAAGATCTACCCATACCTGTCCGATATCCTTACCGGAATGACCTATCCAAGTGAGGCGCCGCTGTCAGAGCCGGAGGCCAATCGTGCGAAGAAGGATATCTATACCTTTATGTTTTTTGGGAGGTCGAGCGTGTGGCCTGTGGGAGAAGGTGGCAAACTTGTGCTAACCTCGGACGAGGAAGGAGGAGTCGAACCCACTTATCCGTATCTCCGCCTCCTTCTACGTTTCGATGCGGAATCCCTCCTAAACTCTCTGGACCTCGCTTTCGAGGATTCCTACCTGAACGAGGAGACTCGCGAAGTCAGCCGTTTAGCGATCATCAAGGTCTTGTTGGATATCCTATCATCATCCGACCTCGCACCCACCGACGCGATGTTCGTCAACATCTTCATCGCGCGGAACGTACCGAAATACCCGCATTTCATCCAGATCTCTCCCTCCACCCTCCACGACATCCTGATATTCCTCGCTGAATATCCCGACGAGAGCACGCGAGAAGACCGGCAACTGGCAGCCGAATACCTGCTCTCAGTTTACACACCGCATGAAGGGGAACGCATACAACGGTTATTCGAGGAAGCAGGGTTCTACCGAATTCTTCGGCATTGGCATCATCAGGAACGGTCGTGGAGACCCTTGATCTTTGCGTATCTCCACGATCCGGAGCTACGGGCGTCCGAGGTCTTCCCAGCGGTAGAAGATATTTTGAAGGAATCGTCCCGGCAGACGGGTGTCTTATCTTCCGAGCTGCATGACACGCTATCGGACGCATTGCAGGATCTCCTCCATAACGGCGTCACGAACACAGCTCTGATAATCGACAAGTTCGCTCCAGATCTGCACCAGAAGGCCGTGGACACCTTGGGAGTTGACGCCGGCCCCCAACGCTTCACTTATTTGCGATGCCTGTTTGGTCTCCCTTCCCTTCACGACGATCACTCCGATGGTTGGCGTGCAGTCACCCCCTCTCCCACGATCCCTCAGTCGCTCCGCCATCTCTATGTCAGTTTGCAATGCGAACTGGATCGGCCAAATGTGATCACGGCTCTGAAACAGTTCCCTGTGGACTTCTTCGAATGGTCGGACGTGATCAATGTCTGCGAAACCCAAAATGTTTACGATGCCGTCGTTTGGTGTTTGGATTGGAAAGGAGACAGCGAGGGTGCGCTCAAGAAGGCGAATTTCATTCATAGGGATCTCACAGCAGAGATCATTGGGAACTGGAGTCCTGGAGAATCCTCACGCGATGAGACCGTCAGGCGGTTGGACACCATAGTCGCCGTCTCCCACCAGGCGGTTCGGATCTGCCTTCATTACTCTCGGCTCCCTGACCTACCGACCACAGTTAACGTGCGAGACATGTGGTTCGAGCTCCTCAAAAGCCAGATGGAATGCGCCCAGGCGGTCTCCGCTAACGTTGCCCTCCGAGGACCTCCGGCGTCACAGGACGACGACGAGAACCAACTGCCCGCACAGGGGGATACGCTGACGAGGCTCCGGACCTTGGTGCAAGAAACTTTCAGTTCACTCGTCTCCGTCAGTTCCACGCATCGGATATCGTTCCCGAACCTGTTCAAGCGGCTGGTCGATTCCGCCACGCAGACATCGAAGGAGACGCATTACAACGAATTCAGGACTATCCTCACCGGGATGATGGAATCCTACCGTTCTGACGGCGATATCCTGGCGATTACGAAGCAGATCTTGGACAGGGACGTGTTTAACATTGTTGAGGAATTGGCAAAGGTCAGGTCGAGGGGGTGGAAGTTGGAAGGAGGGGTAGCTTGCAGTTCGTGCGGGAAGGGGCTATTGTCGACGACTGGAGGTGGTCCACCGACAGATGGGTTCAAACTCTCCCTCGGTGGAGTGGCTTATCATGCAACCTGTTTCCAAAAAATCGCGGTGTAACTTGTAACATCGGCCTTATCCATAACATTTACGCCTCCGAACGAAAAGCGATACTAATCGATCTGAGAGGTAAGGCGAACGAGCTCCAAAGAAGGTATGTTTGAGTTGAAAGATGGTGGAGAGGTGAAATCGAATAGAGGTTGGTTGTGGATGTATGTATGTACAAAAGTGGACCTGCAGGATATAAAATTATGGGTATAGATACAAACAAAGCGCGAAGAGAAAAAAACATCGATGCTTCATCGGTCGAGGGAGAAGAGGAGAAAGCGAGAGAGCGACATTAAACGAGTGATGGGGTAGTTGAGTGAGTATCGAGTCGCACAATAGTCCATAGAAATCCAAGGTATGCATACGGTCGGAAGAAATGAGGACCGAAGAATGAAGTAGAGAGAGAGGGGGGGGAGGCTGATGAAAAACATGCAATTCAAAAGGAGAAAAAAAAAGGAATATTATTGGCTTGTCACGTTGATTTGTGGTGGTGGCGGAGTTGTCACATTATCTACTGCGCTCATTACGCTTGTCGACCATTCGTCCTCCCCCTTCTTCTCGTCCAAGAACGCGATGCTCAACGTGCTGGAAGTCCTGAGATTCGAAGACCGATGTGAGGAACAAGGCTCGTAGGCGGAGTCGCGGTTGAGTGAGATCACAGATCCCGATGGGGTCCCTTCCGGCGTCTCGTACATTGCGGAGACGGGGGACTCTGTCGAGGCACCAGAATCCAGCCTGCTCATAATTGGCGGCGGCGGCACGAGGGTCAACCCGCTGTCCTTAAAGCCTTCCGACTTTCTTCCATCCTCCTCACTCTTACGAGTCGGAAAGTCAAGTCTGAATGGTGATCCATTCAGTTTGACCTCAAGAACGGGAGGTGGTGAGTCTATTTCGGTCTTCGGCCTCGGTTGAACTTGGGGGATGGGGGATGAGATCGACATCGACCTGAGGGAAGAACCCGACTTTTTAGAGAAGAGCAGGTTCAAGGAAGGACGACTAGGTCTTTTGCGCGTTGGCGATGGCGTTCCAGGGAAAGAAATATTAGAGAAAGTTAGAGATTTACGTATAGACGAAGGAGTCGCCGGGGCGCTCACTGAGGTGGGGAAGGGGATAGGGGAAGTGATGATTGCTTGTGCAAGGTGTTCAAAGAGCGGTTGGCCCTGGTCGGCAATCATCGGAGGAGCCAAAGGTGTGTCTTTCGTGGCGGAGAACACGAAGGAAGGGGGTTTGGAAGATGTGGATGGAGTGACCAAAGATTCGGCCGAGGAAGACAATGGAAGAGAAGGCTTTCGGGTGAGCGTACTCTCGTTATTGAGCACATCAGGGAACGATATATCCGAAGCAGAGGTGTCATCCTGGAGTGACGAGGAGTCCGTAGAGGTCATATCTGGTGGGGAGTTGATGCTCAGCAACGAATCCGAGGCTTGTAGGTAGATTGTTTGGAGTGCACCTCTCCTAATTCTCGTGTTCCTGGGTCTGGCCCTGGTTGAACCACCACTTTCCGAATCGACGTCGGTGATGGGGCTGTGTTCCACGGATGAAGGCTGGGACACATCCAAGTTGTCCTGAGCCTCTGGATCTAATTGAGCAGGGACCTCGACGGCTTTTGGAGGAGCTTTCCAAATATCTTCCGACTCGCACAACACCCGAAGCAAACTGGGTTTCATGTTCAAACTGGGGCAGAAGACGAGTAGAAGGTTTGCCATGGGCATTTTCGTCTGGTGACTCCTGTTCGCGGTCGCCTTGATGAGCTCGACCAGGGTGTAAAGTAGGTCACGGTTCTCCCGGGGTAGTCGGATGAGGAGGGCGGCGAGCGCGTGAATGGAGGATTGTGAAGGTCGACGGGCACCAGCGAAGGTTGGCATGGCAAGGGTCGATAACGAAGGAGGCTTCCTCATCTGGCCGCCGCTCTTCGGGTTGGACGGCAAGGTAGGGCCTGCACTGCCGACTCCACGCGCGGAGTTGGCGGTGGTCCGTATCTCAGATGCCTCCTCCACCAACATCACGGCCTCGAAGTAAGGATGGAGACCAGTCGTTAATATAGGTTCAGGCACTGGGACCGAACTGTCAGTTCAGTGAGATTAATCGATTGGGGTGTCAACTTACATTCACGGAGATAAGCTTTGAACAGGGACGAGATAACGTGAGGGTCAACATCACATAGATCACATTCTACGAGGTTGTAATCGACACCCTGGTCAAACTCTGCGCGCAAGCGATTGACGTGAGAAGCTCTTCCACTGAGCCTAGAACGATGGAGGTCAGTTTTCGATGCTTGGAACCCCAAAATTTCCAAAGGCGTACCTGAAGAGACCCTCTTCCTGAATGCCCCAAGCCAACAAATGCTGAACACATCTCAACACGAGGGCAGGTAACAGCCTGTTCTGAAGCGGCGGAATTTTATCGGCCTCCCACCCTTCATCGTAGTATTCCCCGGAAAGCAACTTCTGCTTGACGTCATCCACGGCGGTGTCTCTGACACAGTCAGCCAACGGTCTACCGAAGACTACCCCTCCTCCGATAGATAGTGGCCCTCGCACGATCCGGCCAAGATTCAAGTTAGTCGCTCCAGATCGCATGGACATCTTGTCATCTATGGAGGACTGAGAGGAGGAAATACTCCAAGTTCCGGAAGGACCATCGGGCGTCCGTCTCTTGTGTTTACTTGAGTTGGATAAAGAGATCGAATGGCTGGACCCGGAGTTGTTCGGATGGCTTCGATTAATATATTCCGAGAACTTTCCTTTGTACGAAGGGGGTGGGGAGACGAGGTCGCTCCTCGATGAAGATTGAACGGGAGGGTGATTTGATTTCGAACCCCATGAACGGCCGATCTTTTCCATAGCCCTCTTACCAAGGTCGATGGCTACAGGAGCAAGGTTCCCCGAGATACTCAAGGTAGTTTGCCTGAATCCACCGGGAAGCTTGGGGCTGGCGGATCGATTGGATTCGAGTGAGGGGGAAGGAGGAGGGGAAGGACGGTTGTTGTTCGAAGTCCAAGCCGCAAGACGCCCGCGAATGCTGGAACCAACGCTTCGGGACTGTTCATTGCTACTCGAAAGAATGCCATGTTCATTCGCGTCGGTCCAAACCGGAGTCAAGGCCCTGGAAGGACCCAATAGCTGGTTTTTTGATGCAGAGCGCGAATGATGTGAGGGTGGGAGCTCTCGTTCACTCTCGATGCGTGATTGAAAAGATGTCGTGCTTCCAAACAAGGTGGATCGCCGGCGTGATGGGTTTGTCAAACCTAAGGAAGGAGTTGAAGAAGATTGCAGGGAAGGTTTGGCGGCGATTATCGCTTGCGCCTCCTCTGAATCAGAATCGTTCTCTTCGACCAGGTCGGAATCAGGCACGATCATGCTCACGCGCCGACTAGAAGGGACGATGGTGTTTACCGAATGGGCTGATTCGGCGAGGGAGACCGGACGAGTGGCCCTGGGAAGTCCGGCCCCGGGCCTTATCGTTACGTGACTAGCCATCGTCGAATCGCTCTTTCGCCAATCGTCCTTGGCCGGGGAGTCGTTGAAGTTGTGTGGTCTCCGTTGGGGTTCCACGTGTTGGAGAGGTGAAGGATCATCCGATCGCGTGGGTGTCTGGGGTGAATCCTGTTGCCGCATGAACTGGACAGCCGCAGAGATACCGGGGCTGTTGATAATCACTGGAGCCTTGTCATCAGTCGAAGGGTCGGACTTTGCACATAGGTGTGGTGATAAAGAGGGGGGCG
>Ga0307514_10001461_pt1 | contig 28839 bp, 23 predicted proteins | sample 16_EM_MG_FD_203088 | JGI IMG/M metagenome (GOLD analysis project Ga0307514, IMG submission 203088) | Populus trichocarpa ectomycorrhiza microbial communities from riparian zone in the Pacific Northwest, United States - 16_EM | ecosystem: Host-associated > Plants > Roots > Unclassified | place... | reverse complement strand
GAGTCTCGTTTCCCGCTCCAAACACCAAACGGGGGTGCCTTCGGGCTGCTTCCGGCGTCAGGTGAAAGCCTGATGATCCCAAGCGGGAATAGCTCAGTTGGTAGAGCGCAACCTTGCCAAGGTTGAGGTCGCGAGTTCGAGTCTCGTTTCCCGCTCCAAAATCTGAAAGGCCGCTGCATCCTGTGCAGCGGCTTTTTTGTTGGTGCCGCAGCAGCGGTGCCAATCGCGCCCGCGATAATTCGGCGCGCGCCCGGATGGCGAAATCGGTAGACGCAGCGGACTTAAAATCCGCCGCCGTAAAAGGCGTACGGGTTCAAGTCCCGTTCCGGGTACCACGCAGGCGGCTGGCTTTTCGGCCCGCTCAGAGCGCGATGTTCTCCACTGGCTCGAAGAGCCCGAGTTGCTCTCTTGCCAGGCGAGCCAGCACCGTGGTGTCGCCGGTCGATTGAAGCCGCACCTGGCCCTTGTTCCCGTTGTCGGATGCCCGTTCCGGATGGCGCGCCACCCAGAGGTTCAAGGCCTGCCGAGCAACGGCGTCTGCCGTGTCCAGCAACTGCACTTCCGGGCCCAGCCGCTGTGCGATGCGCTCGGCGACGAACGGATAGTGCGTACAGCCCAGCACTGCGGTGTCGACCTCGGCCTGGCGCAGTTCTGCGCAGTAGAGGTCCAGCAACTGGTCGACCTGTTCGCAGGCGATTTCGCCTTGCTCGATGGCGGCTGCCAGCCCGCGGCAACCGACCCCGAGGATCTTGCAGTCATTCGCGTAGCGGGCCAGCAGGCTGGCAAAACGTTCGCTGGCCAGTGTTGACGGCGTGGCCATCACGCCCACCCTGCGGTTGCGGCTCAGCGCGACGGCAGGCTTCACGCCGGGTTCCACGCCCACCAGGTCCAGCGTCGGGTGCCGCTCGCGCAAGGTGTCAATGGCCCAGGCCGTTGCAGTGTTGCAAGCAATGACGATCAGGCCTGCGCCCTGATCAATCAGGTGCTGGGTGACTTTCAGTGAGCGTTCGACGACGTGCGCCGGATTGCGGTCGCCGTAGGGCGCATGGCCTGAATCGGCGGTGTAAAGCAGCGGCAGCGCGGGCTGGCGTTGGCGCAGTGCGCGCAACACCGAAAGGCCGCCCACGCCGGAGTCGAAAACGCCGATCAGTCGGCTGTTCGGAGCAGGATGGTTCATGGAGGTCGCAAGTCTAGCGGGGAGGGGCAGGCCTTGCTCCGGCCTGACAGGCTGCTTGCAATCTGTTCACGGCAGGGCTTTGGATTTTGCTGACCTTGTGTCTAAAATAGCACGATCGTTCGTTTTATCCGACGGGTGACTCAAATCGCCCGCTGTGGCCGTTCCCGATGGCGTGCCGCCTGCGCCGCCATAGAATTTCCCGTTTACGTAAACGTCAATCAAACCGACAGATCCGACAGGAGCAACGCGATATGAAGGTACTCGTCCCCGTGAAACGGGTGGTGGACTACAACGTCAAGGTCCGCGTGAAGAGCGACGGCACAGGCGTGGACATCGCCAACGTCAAGATGAGCATGAACCCGTTCGACGAGATTGCCGTCGAAGAGGCTGTGCGCCTGAAGGAGAAGGGCCTGGTGACCGAGGTCATCGCCGTGTCCTGCGGCGTCACCCAGTGCCAGGAAACCCTGCGCACCGCGATGGCCATCGGCGCCGACCGGGCCATCCTGGTCGAGACCAGCGAGGAACTGCAGCCGCTGGCGGTGGCCAAGCTGCTCAAGGCCCTGGTCGACAAGGAACAGCCCGGCCTGGTGATCCTGGGCAAGCAGGCCATCGACGACGACTGCAACCAGACCGGCCAGATGCTGGCCGCGCTCGCAGACCTGCCGCAGGCGACCTTCGCCTCCAAGGTCGAGCTGAGCGCAGACTCGGTCTTGGTCACCCGCGAGGTGGACGGCGGTGGAGAAACGCTGAAGCTCTCGCTGCCGGCCGTCATCACCACCGACCTGCGCCTGAACGAGCCGCGCTACGTCACGCTGCCCAACATCATGAAGGCCAAGAAGAAGCAGCTCGACGTGCTCAAGCCGGCCGACCTTGGCGTGGACGTCACGCCGCGCATCAAGACCCTGAAGGTCTCCGAGCCGCCCAAGCGCGGCGCGGGCGTGAAGGTGCCGGACGTTGCGGCGCTGGTGAACAAGCTGAAGAACGAAGCGAAGGTGATCTGACCATGGCGACGCTTGTCATTGCCGAACACGACCACGGCAGCCTCAAGGGCGCCACCCTCAACACCGTGACCGCCGCCGTGCAGGTCGGGGGCGACGTGCACGTGCTGATCGCCGGCAGCAATGCCGGTGGCGCCGCCACCGCAGCCAGCCAGATCGCAGGCGTCGCCAAGGTTCTGCAGGCCGACGCGCCGCACCTGGGCGAACAGCTGGGCGAAGACGTGGCCGCGCAGGTGCTCGCCATCGCCAGCAACTACAGCCATATCTTCTTTCCCGCCACCGCGCACGGCAAGAACGTCGCCCCGCGCGTGGCGGCCAAGCTGGACGTGGGCCAGCTCAGCGACATCACCAAGGTGATCAGCGCCGACACCTTCGAGCGCCCGATCTACGCCGGCAACGCGATTGCCACCGTGCAGACCGCCGACGCGACCAAGGTCGCCACCGTGCGCAGCACCGGCTTTGACGCCGCAGCGACCGGCGGCTCGGCAGCGGTGGAAGCCATCACCGCAGTCGCGCCGAACGGCAAGTCCAGCTTTGTTGGCCGCGAGGTCACCAAGAGCGACCGGCCCGAACTCACCGCCGCGAAGATCATCGTCTCCGGCGGCCGGGCGATGGGCAGCAGCGACAAGTTCAACGAGGTGCTGACGCCGCTGGCCGACAAGCTGGGCGCCGCACTCGGCGCCAGCCGCGCCGCGGTGGACGCCGGCTACGCGCCCAACGACTGGCAGGTCGGCCAGACCGGCAAGATCGTCGCACCCAGCCTGTACATCGCCTGCGGCATCTCCGGCGCGATCCAGCACCTGGCCGGCATGAAGGACTCCAAGGTGATCGTGGCGATCAACAAGGACCCGGAGGCGCCGATCTTCAGCGTGGCGGACTATGGCTTGGAAGCCGATTTGTTCGTCGCGGTGCCCGAGTTGATCAAGGCCCTTTGACCCACGGCTTGCCGGTGCGGCACGCACCGGCGGCTTTGCCCAGAGGCGCCCTTGATGGCGCCTTTTTTTCCGACCGGAGACAAGCCCAATGACCTATCGCGCTCCCGTGAAGGACATGTTGTTCGCGATGAAGGAACTCGCGAACATCGAGGCCGTGGCGCAACTGCCCGGCTTCGAGGACGCTGGTTTCGACACCGCGCAAGCGGTGCTCGAAGAATGCGCCAAGCTCAACGAAGATGTGATCGCCCCCCTGAACTGGGAAGGCGATCTGCACCCTTCGTGGTTCGAGGGCGGTGAGGTGCGCGCCACCAAAGGCTTCAAGCAAGCCTTCCAGCAGTTTGCGCAAGGGGGCTGGCAGGGCTTGCATCACCCGGCAGACTTTGGCGGCCAGGGCTTGCCCAAGCTGATCCATGCGGCCTGCATCGAGATGACCAATGCGGCCAACACCAGCTTCGCACTGTGCCCGCTGCTGACCGACGGCGCCATCGAAGCCCTGCTGACCGCAGGCACCGAAGAACAACGCAGCACCTACATCCCGAAGCTGATCGACGGCAGTTGGACCGGTACGATGAACCTGACCGAGCCGCAGGCCGGTTCTGACCTGGCGGCGGTGCGCAGCCGCGCCGAGCCGCAGGCGGACGGCAGCTACAAGGTCTTCGGCACCAAGATCTTCATCACCTGGGGTGAGCACGACATGGCCGAGAACATCGTCCATCTGGTGCTGGCCCGGGTCACCGGTGCACCCGAAGGCGTGAAGGGCATCTCGCTGTTCATCGTGCCCAAGTTCATGGTGAACGCCGACGGTTCGCTGGGCGCTCGCAATGACGTGCACTGCGTCAGCATCGAGCACAAGTTGGGCATCAAGGCCAGCCCGACCGCCGTGCTGCAGTACGGCGACAACGGTGGCGCCATCGGTTACCTCGTGGGCCAGGAAAACCGTGGCCTGGAGTACATGTTCATCATGATGAACGCGGCCCGCTTTGGCGTGGGCATGCAGGGCATCGGCGTGGCAGACCGTGCCTACCAGCGCGCGGTGGCCTATGCGCGCGACCGCGTGCAGTCGCGCCCGGTGGACGGCTCGCTGCCCGGAGCCGCGCCCATCATCCATCACCCTGACGTGCGCCGCATGCTGATGACGATGCGCGCCTACACCGAAGGCTGCAGGGCGATGGCGCTGGTCGCGGCTGCAGCCTCGGACGCTGCGCACGCGCACCCTGACGCGGAAGTCCGCAAGCAGAACGCTGCCTTCTATGAATTCATGGTGCCGCTGATCAAGGGCTATTCCACCGAGATGAGCATCGACGTGGCCAGCCTGGGCGTGCAGGTGCACGGCGGCATGGGCTTCATCGAAGAGACCGGTGCGGCCCAGCACTACCGCGATGCCAAGATCCTGACCATCTACGAAGGCACGACGGCGATCCAGGCCAACGACCTGGTCGGCCGCAAGACCTCGCGCGACGGCGGCGCCACCGCGCGAGCTGTCGCCGCGCAGGTCGCCGTCACCGAGCAGCAACTGGCACAGCAAGACAGCGCCGCAGCGCGGTCCTTCGCCAAGCGACTGGGTGCGGCGCGCGAGGCATTCCTGCAGGTGGTGGACTTTGTCGTGGCCCACACGCGCAGCAACCCGAACGCGGTGTTTGCCGGCAGCGTCAATTACCTGATGCTGGCGGGCAACCTGGTGGCAGGCTGGCAGATGGGCCGCGCGCTGCTGGCTGCCGAAGCAGGCCTGGCGGCAGGCATCGACACCGACTTCATGGCGGCCAAGATCGCCACCGCTCGCTTCTACGCCGACCACATCCTGACCCAGGTGCCCGGCCTGCGTGACCGCATCGTCGATGGCGCAGACGCCGTCACCGCCCTTGCCCTGGAGGCCTTCTGATGGCTTTGCCCGCTGTTTTCGCGAACCTGTCGCTGCCGGTCATCGGCTCGCCGCTGTTCATCATCTCCAACCCCAAGCTGGTCATCGAGCAGTGCAAGGCGGGCGTCGTCGGCTCGATGCCGGCGCTCAACGCCCGTCCTGCCGAGCAACTGGAGGACTGGCTGGCCGAGATCACCGAGACCCTGGCCGCCTATGACCGCGCCAACCCGGACAAGCCCGCCGCGCCGTTCGCGATCAACCAGATCGTGCACAAGAGCAATGACCGGCTGGACCATGACATGGCGATGTGCGCCAAGTTCAAGGTGCCCCTGGTCATTACCTCGCTGGGCGCGCGTACCGATGTGAATGACGCTGTGCACAGCTGGGGCGGCGTGGTGATGCACGACATCATCAACAACGCCTTTGCGCACAAGGCCATCGAGAAAGGCGCGGACGGCCTGGTGGCGGTGGCGGCCGGTGCCGGCGGCCATGCCGGCGTGAAAAGCCCGTTTGCGCTGATCCAGGAAATCCGCCAGTGGTTCGACGGCCCGCTGGCCCTTTCCGGCGCCATTGCGTCGGGCGGCGCCATCCTCGCGGCGCAAGCCATGGGGGCCGACTTTGCCTACATCGGTTCGGCCTTCATCGCCACCGACGAAGCCCGCGCGGCCGATGCCTACAAGCAGGCCATCGTCGACGGCAGCAGCGACGACATCGTCTACAGCAACCTGTTCACCGGCGTGCATGGCAACTATCTGGCGCCTTCCATCGTCGCGGCTGGCCTGGACCCGGCGAACCTGCCGGAAAGCGACCCGTCCAAGATGAACTTTGGCGGCGATGCAAAGAAGGCCTGGAAGGACATCTGGGGCTGCGGCCAGGGCATTGGCGCAATCGACAAAGTGCAGCCGACCGCCGACCTGGTGGCCCGCTTCAAGCGCGAGTACGACACGGCGCGTGCGCGCCTGCAGCTCTCGGCACGGTGACGGGCATCGCCTCAGCGCGCCAGGTCAGTCTCAGGTGGCGCTGACCGCCAGGTCTGCATCGCAGCCGCTGGCCGCCGAAATCCATCGCCGTGCCAGCCGGCTCAGCAGCTTTGCGGCCGGTTCGGGCAGCCAGTGCAGCACCTGGCGCGGCGCGGCGACCATGCCGCAGCGGTAGAGCCCGGCATCGGCCTGCCACTGCAAGGCCAGGCAAGCGCCTTGGCGTTTGCCGCTCACCAGCATGCCAAGCGGGCAGGGCGCCCAGGCGCAGCAAACGCCGCAGCCGTTGCAGGCCTGGCCAACGGCCGGTTTGGGCGGTGCTTCCAGTTGCAGGCGGATCACGCGCTGGACAAATGGCGCGGCGGGCGCGGTGGGTGGCGAGTGAACCATGCCGCCAGTTTCTGCCGGCGCCGCACTGGCCAAAATGCCGAACACCCCCTTTTTGCCAGTGCTGTTATCCCCCGATGGAGGCTGTGACTTCCGCGGCGCAGCAGTAAGCTTCGTATTGCAAGCGGCACACAGATACCTCCTTGCCACGTAGTTTTGCTTAGCCTAGGTCAAAGCAAGGGTGTTAGAGTGCCGCCTCTTATCCGATCCTTCTGTGTCCCCTTGCTGGTCGCTTCCACGGCAGCAAGGCGGATCGCAATCCGCCAAACGGTCTAGCCGGGCCGCGGAAGGTTGATCAACCCATCGGAGCTCTGGAAACCGGAGCGAAAGGTGAGCGAAACATGATGCAGCAATACGGGGCGAACTCGTACCTGTTTGGAGGCAATGCGCCGTACGTCGAAGAGATGTACGAGGCTTACCTCGACAATCCGGGCTCCGTGCCCGACAACTGGCGCCAGTACTTCGACGCGTTGCAAAACGTGCCGGCAGCCGACGGCTCCGACAGCCGCGACGTGCCCCACGCGCCGGTGATCGAATCCTTTGCGCAGCGCGCCAAGTCGAACGCTTTCGCCGTCAAGGCCAGCTCGACCGACCTGGCCGTCGCCCGCAAGCAGGTGCACGTCCAGTCGCTCATCTCGGCTTACCGCTTCCTCGGCTCCCGCTGGGCCGACCTGGATCCGCTCAAGCGCACCGAGCGGCCCAAGATTCCCGAACTGGAACCGGCGTTCTATGACCTGAGCGAGTCCGACATGGACATCACGTTCAGCGCCACGAACACCTATTTCAGCAAGGCTGAACACATGACTCTGCGCGAGATCATGCAAGCCTTGCGCGAGACCTATTGCGGCTCGGTGGGTGCGGAAATCATGCACTGCACCGACCCGACCGAAAAGCGTTGGTGGCATGAGCGCCTGGAAACGGCGCGCAGCAAGCCCAGTTTCAGCCCCGAGAAGCGCACCCACATCCTCGATCGCCTGACCGCGGCCGAAGGCCTGGAACGCTACCTGCACACCAAGTACGTCGGCCAGAAGCGCTTCTCGCTGGAAGGCGGCGAAAGCTTCATCGCCTCGATGGACGAACTGGTGCAGCGCGCCGGTGAAAAAGGCGTGCAGGAAATCGTCATTGGCATGGCCCACCGTGGCCGCCTGAACGTGCTGGTGAACACCCTGGGCAAGGCGCCCAAGGACCTGTTCTCCGAGTTCGACCACACGGCGCCGGAAGATCTGCCTTCCGGCGACGTGAAGTACCACCAGGGTTTCTCCAGCGACGTTTCGACGCCAGGTGGCCCGGTCCACCTGAGCCTGTCGTTCAACCCGTCTCACCTGGAAATCGTCAACCCGGTGGTCGAGGGCTCGGTCAAGGCCCGCATGGACCGCCGCGGCGACAAGGTCGGCAGCCAGGTGCTGCCGGTGCTGGTGCACGGCGACGCGGCTTTTGCCGGCCAGGGCGTGGTGATGGAAACGCTGGCGCTGGCGCAAACCCGCGGTTACTACACCGGTGGCACGCTGCACATCGTCATCAACAACCAGATCGGCTTCACGACCAGCGACCCGCGCGACACCCGCTCGACGCTGTACTGCTCCGACGTGGTCAAGATGATCGAGGCGCCGGTGCTGCACGTGAACGGCGACGATCCTGACGCCGTCGTCTGGTGCACGCAGCTGGCGATGGACTACCGCCAGCAGTTCAAGAAGGACGTGGTCGTCGACATCATCTGCTTCCGCAAGCTGGGCCACAACGAGCAGGACACGCCTGCCCTGACCCAGCCGCTGATGTACAAGACCATTGCCAAGCACCCGGGCACGCGCAAGCTGTTCGGTGACAAGCTGGTGGCGCAGGGCGTGCTGCCGCCCGAAGGCCCGGACGACATGGTCAAGGCCTTCCGTGCCGCGATGGATGCCGGCAAGCACACGGTAGACCCGGTGCTGACCGACTTCAAGAGCAAGTACGCGGTCGACTGGTCGCCCTTCCTCGGCAAGAAGTGGACCGACGCAGCCGACACCGCGCTGCCGCTGGCCGAGATCAAGCGCCTGGCCGAGCGTGTCACCACCATCCCTTCCAACTTCAAGCTGCACCCGCTGGTGGAGAAGGTGATTGCCGACCGTGCCGCCATGGGCCGCGGCGACGTGAACATCGACTGGGGCATGGGCGAACACCTGGCCTATGCATCGCTGGTCGCGTCGGGCTACCCGATCCGCCTGTCGGGCGAAGACAGCGGTCGCGGCACCTTCGTGCACCGCCATGCCGTGCTGCACGACCAGAACCGCGAGCGCTTCGACGAAGGCATCTACATCCCGCTGCAGAACGTGGCCGAGAACCAGGCCCCGTTTGTCGTCATCGACTCCATCCTGTCTGAAGAGGCGGTGCTGGGCTTCGAATACGGCTACGCCGCTGCCGAACCGAACACGCTGACCATCTGGGAAGGCCAGTTCGGCGACTTCGTCAACGGCGCGCAGGTCGTGATCGACCAGTTCATCGCCTCTGGCGAAGTGAAGTGGGGCCGGGCCAATGGCCTGGTGCTGATGCTGCCGCACGGCTACGAAGGCCAGGGTCCGGAGCACAGCTCGGCGCGCCTGGAGCGCTTCATGCAGCTCTCGGCCGACAACAACATGCAGGTGGTGCAGCCGACGACGGCCAGCCAGATCTTCCACCTGCTGCGCAGGCAGATGGTGCGGCAGTTCCGCAAGCCGCTGATCATCATGACGCCGAAGTCGCTGCTGCGGAACAAGGAAGCGACCTCGCCGCTGTCCGAGTTCACCAAGGGCGAATTCCGCACCGTGATCCCGGACGCCGCAGCCGACATCGACAACGCCAAGGTCAAGCGCGTGATCGCGTGCTCGGGCAAGGTCTATTACGACCTGGTCAAGAAGCGCGAAGAGAAGAAGGCCACCGACGTGGTGATCCTGCGCGTCGAGCAGCTCTATCCCTTCCCGCACAAGGCCTTCGCGACCGAGATCAAGAAGTACCCGAACGCGACGGAAATCGTGTGGTGCCAGGACGAGCCGCAAAACCAGGGCGCCTGGTTCTTCGTGCAGCACTACATCCACGAGAACATGCTCGACGGCCAGAAGCTGGGTTATGCCGGCCGCCCGGCCTCGGCATCGCCGGCCGTCGGCTACGCCCACCTGCACCAGGAGCAGCTCAAGGCGCTGCTGGACCAGGCCTTCGGCAAGCTCAAGGGCTTTGTGCTCTCGAAATAAGCCTGTCGTCCACAGACCTCATCCAGCCGTTCAGGCTCAACGTCCTCAGACACAGTCCAGGCCAACGCGCGCAGGTACCGCCCTCCGGGGCACCTGCTGCGCCAGCCTCACAGCGGCGCTGGCGAAGGTCGCATCCGGTGACCAACCCCATCCCCGCACCCAACGAACAACATCATGGCAATCGTAGAAGTCAAGGTTCCGCAGCTGTCCGAGTCAGTGGCCGAGGCCACCCTGCTGCAATGGAAGAAGAAGCCCGGCGATGCCGTGGCGATCGATGAAATCCTGATCGAGATCGAGACCGACAAAGTCGTGCTCGAAGTGCCGGCCCCTTCCGCCGGCGTGCTCAAGGCACTGGTGGTGGCCGATGGCGGCACCGTGGTGGCCGACCAGGTCATCGCCCAGATCGATACCGAAGGCCAGGCCAGTGCCGCAGCACCGGCGCCTGCCGCCGCTGCAGCCCCGGCGCCGGCCACTGCATCTGCACCGGCGTCCGCTGCCGGCGGTTCCAAGTCCGACGTGGCGATGCCTGCCGCCGCCAAGCTGATGGCCGACAACAACCTGGCCACCGGCTCGGTGCCGGGCACCGGCAAGGATGGCCGCATCACCAAGGGCGACGTGCTCGGCGCTGTGGCCGGCGGCGCTGCCAAGCCGGTGGCTGCACCGGTTGCCGTGCCCTCTTCGGCGGCCGTGGCCAAGCCGCTGCCCGCAGTGGCCGCACCGGTTCAGCAGAACCTGGGCGAGCGCGCCGAGCAGCGCGTGCCGATGTCGCGCCTGCGCGCCCGCATTGCCGAGCGCCTGCTGCAGTCGCAAGCCACCAACGCCATCCTGACCACGTTCAACGAAGTGAACATGGCCCCGGTGATGGAAATGCGCAAGAAGTTCCAGGACAAGTTCGAGAAGGAGCACGGCGTCAAGCTGGGCTTCATGAGCTTCTTCGTCAAGGCGGCGGTGCATGCGCTGAAGAAGTACCCGGTGATCAACGCGTCGGTTGACGGCAATGACATCGTCTACCACGGCTACTTCGACATCGGCATCGCCGTCGGTTCGCCGCGCGGTTTGGTCGTGCCCGTGATCCGCAACGCGGACCAGCTGACCTTCGCCGAAATCGAGAAGACCATTGCGCAGTTCGGCCAGAAGGCCAAGGACGGCAAGCTGGGCCTGGAAGAACTGACCGGCGGCACCTTCTCCATCTCCAATGGCGGCACCTTCGGCTCCATGCTGTCGACGCCCATCATCAACCCGCCGCAGTCGGCCATCCTGGGCGTGCATGCGACCAAGGACCGCGCGGTGGTGGAGAACGGCCAGATCGTGATCCGCCCGATGAACTACCTGGCGATGTCCTACGACCACCGCATCATCGACGGCCGTGAAGCCGTGCTGGGCCTGGTGGCAATGAAGGAAGCGCTGGAAGACCCGGCGCGCCTCTTGTTCGACATCTGATCGTTTTCCTCCAGAACGATCCAACGCCCCCAGGCTCGTGCCGGGGGCGTTTTGCCAAGACCTGACAGGAACCTCATTCAATGTCCAAGCAATTCGACGTCGTCGTGATCGGCGGCGGCCCTGGCGGCTACATCGCGGCGATCCGCGCAGCCCAGCTGGGTTTCAACACCGCCTGCATCGACGAGTGGAAGAACGACAAGGGCGGCCCCGCGCCCGGCGGCACCTGCACCAACGTCGGCTGCATCCCGTCGAAGGCGCTGCTGCAGTCCAGCGAGCACTTCGACCATGCCGGCCACGCCTTTGCCGACCACGGCATCTCGGTCAGCGACCTGAAGATCGACATCGCCAAGATGATCGGTCGCAAGGACGCGGTCGTGAAGCAGAACAACGACGGCATCCTGTACCTGTTCAAGAAGAACAAGGTCAGCTTCTTCCACGGCCGCGGCTCGTTCGTCGCAGCCAAGGACGGTGGCTACGAGATCAAGGTCGCTGGCGCTGCTGAAGAGACGCTGCAGGCCAAGCAGGTGATCGTCGCCACTGGCTCGAACCCGCGCCAGCTGCCCGGCGCCGAGTTCGACGAATCGCTGATCCTGTCCAACGACGGCGCGCTGCGCATTCCCGCGGTGCCGAAGAAGCTGGGCGTGATCGGCTCCGGCGTCATCGGCCTGGAAATGGGCTCGGTCTGGCGCCGCCTGGGCGCCGAGGTCACCATCCTCGAAGCGCTGCCAGCTTTCCTGGGTGCGGCCGATGAGAGCGTGGCCAAGGAAGCGGCCAAGGTCTTCAAGAAGCAGAACCTGAACATTGAGCTGGGCGTGAAGATCAGCTCGGTGACCAAGGCCGCTGACAGCGTGACCGTGGCCTACACCGATGCCAAGGGTGCCGAGCAGTCGCTGGTGGTGGACAAGCTGATCGTCTCGATCGGTCGGGTTGCCAACACCATCGGCCTGAACCCGGAAGCCGTGGGCCTGAAGCTGGACGAGCGCGGCATGGTGGTGGTCGACGGCGACTGCAAGACCAACCTGCCGGGCGTCTGGGCCATTGGCGACGTGGTGCGCGGCCCGATGCTGGCGCACAAGGCCGAGGAAGAAGGCGTGGCCGTGGCCGAGCGCATTGCCGGCCAGCATGGCCACGTCAACTTCAACACCGTGCCGTGGGTGATCTACACCAGCCCGGAAATTGCCTGGGTCGGCAAGACCGAGCAGCAGCTGAAGGCGGACGGTGTGGCCTACAAGGCCGGCCAGTTCCCGTTCCTGGCCAACGGCCGGGCGCGTGCACTGGGCGACACCACCGGCTTCGTCAAGTTCCTGGCGGACGCCAAGACCGACGAGATCCTGGGCGTGCACATCATCGGCCCGATGGCCTCGGAGCTGATCTCCGAAGCCGTGGTGGCGATGGAGTTCAAGGCCTCGGCCGAAGACATCGCGCGCATCTGCCATGCCCACCCGTCGCTCAGCGAGGCGACCAAGGAAGCCGCGCTGGCGGTGGACAAGCGCACGCTGAACTTCTGACCGGGCAGCGCTGACTGCGCAAGCCCCCGGCCCGCCCGCCTGCCAAGGCCGGCGGGCCTTTTCAATCCTCATCTCCTCTCCGGTTGTCCTCGCCATGACTGTTCGCCAGCTGTATGCGCAATTGCTCGAAGAGCGCGGCTTCCGCGCCGATGAGGCCCAGCTGCGCGCGATCGACGCGCTGGAGCGTTGCGAGAACGAATGGGCCGACTACAAGGGCCGGCGCAGCAATGCGCTGACCAAGATGCTGGTGCGCCCGCCGATCCCGCGCGGCGTCTACATGTACGGCGGCGTGGGCCGCGGCAAGAGCTTCCTGATGGACTGCTTCTTCCAGTCCGTGCCGCTGACCCGCAAGACCCGGCTGCACTTCCACGAATTCATGCGCGAGGTGCACCGTGAGCTGCAGGATCTCAAGGGCCTGCAGAACCCGCTGCAGGAGCTGGGCCGGCGCATTGCCCGGCGCTATCGGCTGATCTGCTTCGATGAATTCCACGTGGCAGACGTGACCGACGCGATGATCCTGCACCGGCTGCTGGAATCGCTGTTCGAGAACCGCGTTTCCATCGTCACGACCTCGAACTTCAAGCCCGACGAGCTGTACCCCAACGGGCTGCACCGTGATCGCATCCTGCCGGCCATCGAATTGCTGAAGGACAAGCTGGAGGTCATCAACGTCGACGCCGGAACCGACTATCGGCAGCGCACGCTGGAGCACCTGGCGCTGTACCACACGCCGCTGGACGCGTCGGCAGAAGCCGCGATGAAGCAGACCTTCGACGAACTGGCCGAGGCCAAGGACGAGTCGCCGTTGCTGCACATCGAGCACCGCGAATTGAAGGCCAAGCGCCGCGCCGGCGGTGTGGTCTGGTTCGATTTCCAGACCCTGTGCGGCGGCCCGCGTTCGCAGAACGACTACCTGGAACTGGCCACCCAGTTCCACACCTTGCTGCTCTCGGGTGTGCCGAAGATGCCGCCCCGGCTGGCCTCGGAAGCGCGCCGCTTCACCTGGTTGGTCGATGTGCTGTACGACCGCCGCGTCAAGCTCATCATCTCGGCCGAAGTGCCCGCCGAAGACCTCTACAACGAAGGCCCGCTGGCCCACGAATTCCCCCGCACCGTCTCCCGCCTGCACGAGATGCGCTCGCAGGAATACCTCTCCTTGGAGCGTCGGAACGTCGACACTTCGTTGACTTGATCCGGCGACCTCGACCAGAGCGGCATTTCAGCGACCTGGATCGAAGTGGCGCGTGGCCGTCGCCGGGCCGCCCCAAGGCGGCCACGCCAACCCGCTCGGCGGGTGGTCCCGCGTATTCGCGGGGCCGGGTGCCCCATCAAGTCAACGGGTCGAAGCGGACCATGGCCAAGGACAGGTTGTCGCCCATGCCGCGGGCGCGCTGGCGCGCCTTGCTGACCAGCATTTCGCTGGCGTCGCGCGGGTGCAGTGCGGTGACGATGGCGCCCAGCTCTTTCGGGCTGAGGTAGTGCCACAGGCCGTCGCTGCAGGCCAGCAGCGTGTCGCCCAGTTCCAGCTTGTCCAGTTGTGTGAGCGTGATCGGCGGGTCTTGTTGCGTGCCCAGGCAACCAGTCAGCAGGTTGGACTGTGGATGGGTGTTGGCCTGGGCTTCGGTGATCTTGCCTTCGTCGATCAGCCGCTGCACGTACGAGTGGTCGATCGTGCGGCGCACCAGCTCGCCGCCGCGGAAATGGTAGACCCGTGAATCGCCGGCGTGCACCGTCCAGGCGCTGCGGTCGGGCAGGAACAGGAAGGCGGCAATCGTGCTGTGCGGCTCTTCGTCGGCCGTGATGGCCGTCAGCTTGATCATCAGGTGCGACTCGATGACCAATTGGCGCAGCATCTCGCCGGGGTCCATGCTGGCGGGTGTGAAGCGGTCGAACACCTGCTTGGCGGTCATGATGACCTGATCGGCCGCCGTGCGACCGCCGCTCTTGCCGCCCATGCCGTCGGCCACCAGGCCGAGCGCGCAGCCTTGCACGCGAGGGTGGGGCAGCACCAGGACCTGGTCCTGCTGATAGGCTCGGTCGCCTTTGTGCAGCCCGGTGGCTGCGGCGATGCGGTATCCCTGGGGTGTCGAACTCATGGGCCGCAATATAAACTCTCAGTTCTGTGGACGCCGACCTTCCCATGCCCGATAGCCTGCATTCGCCACAAAGGCGGCTGATCGAGTTGCGCATGGAACACGCCGACCTCGACAGCCTGATCGACCAGGCCAGCGAAACCCCGCAGCGCGACGACTTGGCGCTGCGCCGCCTGAAAAAGCGCCGGCTGCTGCTGCGCGACCAGATTTCCCGGCTGGCAGCATCGCTGGAGCCGAAAGAGCCCGCCTGAACCCACCCATGAATGTTGAAACCGACGAGCCCATGCTGGCCGAGCTGGGCGAGGCGGTTCGCGAAGCGCTGTCCGGCACCGGCGCGCTCGCCCAGGCGGACGGCAACTTCATGCCACGCGAGCAACAAACCGCGCTGGCCAGCGCCGTGGCCGACGCGATCGCCGGGCGCAGTGCGCTGGTCGCCGAAGCCGGCACCGGCGTCGGCAAGACCTTTGCCTACCTGCTGCCGGTGCTGTTGTCGGGCCGGCGCACCTTGGTCAGCACGGCCACCAAGAACCTGCAGGATCAGTTGTTCTTCCGCGACCTGCCGCGCCTGAGGGAGGTGCTCAAGCTGCCGACCACGGTGGCGCTGCTGAAGGGCCGGGCCAGCTACTTGTGCAAGCACCGTCTGGTGCAGGCGCGCGAGGGCGCGCAGCTGCCGGACCGCATGGCCATTCGCGCTTTGGCCCGCATCGAAACCTGGGCGCAGGCGACGCAGAGCGGCGACATCAGCGAACTGGAGGGGCTTGACGAGCGCTCCGAGATCATCCCGCTGGTCACGTCCACGCGCGACAACTGCCTGGGCAGCGAATGCGGCGAATACCACGCCTGCCACGTCATGAAGGCCAGGCGCGAGGCCATGGCGGCCGATGTGGTGGTCGTCAACCATCACCTGTTCTTTGCCGACCTGTCGCTGCGCGACACCGGCGTGGCCGAGCTGCTGCCGACGGTGGACGTGGCGGTGTTCGACGAGGCGCACCAGATGGTCGAGGCTGGCGTGCAGTTCCTCGGCAAGACCCTGGGCACCGGCCAGGTGCTGGACTTTGGCCAGGACATGCTGGCGGCCGGCCTGCAGCAGGCCCGTGGCCTGGCACCCTGGCAGGACCTGGTGGCGGCCTGCGAACACGCGGCGCGTGAGCTGCGCCTGGCAGCGGCCGGGCCGCAGCTGGAAGTGCGCGCGGCCTTGCGGCTGAGCTGGGAAGAGGTGACGCGCCGGGGCGCTGCGTTGCAGGAGCGCCTGAGCGGCCTGGCCGAGGCATTGAAGTCGGCAGCGGCTGCCCTGGACGCCAACACCGGCGCCTCGCCCGACTTCGGCCGCCTGCAAGCGCGCGCGCAGGAACTCGCCGCGCAGGCCGCGCGCTTCCAGGGGCCCACGCCAGCGGACAGGGTGCGCTGGGTCGACCTGACGCCGCACCAGGCACGCTTCGTCGAATCGCCGCTGGACATTCGCAGCATGATGGGCGAGCAGCGTGCCGCTGGCAGCCGGGCCTGGGTCTTCACCTCGGCCACGCTGGGCGACGATGAGAACCTGAGCTGGTTCACCGAAGCCGCCGGTCTGGAGGACGCTCGCAAGCTGCGCCTGGGCAGTCCGTTTGACTACCCGGCTCATGCGCGCGTCTATGTGCCGCCGCGTTTCCCTGCGCCCAGCGAGAGCAATCATCCCGTGATGGTCGGTCGCGCGTCGGCACATTGCGCCGTGGCGCTCGGTGGCCGCACCTTCGTGCTGACGACCACGCTGCGCGCGATGCGCACGATTGCCGAGGCATTGCAGGGGGAACTGAAGACGCTGGGCAGCCCGCTGGAGGTGCTGGTGCAGGGCACGGCCGCCAAGCGCGCGCTGCTGTCGCGTTTCCAGGCCGGCAACAGCGTGCTGGTCGGTTCGCACAGTTTCTGGGAAGGCATTGACGTGCCGGGCGACGCGCTGCAATGCGTGATCATCGACAAGCTGCCGTTTCCGCCGCCGAATGACCCCTTGGTCGAGGCCCGGGTCAAGCAGCTGAAGAGCCAGGGGCGTGATGCCTTCAACGACTATTTCGTCGCCGAAGCGGCAATCGCGCTGAAGCAGGGTGCGGGCCGGCTGATTCGCACCGAGACCGACAAGGGTTTGCTGGTGGTGTGCGATGTGCGGTTGCTGCAGGCCCGCTACGGCGCGCGCTTGCTGCGGGCCTTGCCGCCAATGGCCGAGCTCACCAGCGGTGAGCAGGCGCTGGGCTGGCTGCGCGAGCTGGCCAGCGAGCGAGCGCAGGCATGAAAAAGGCGACCCTCGGGTCGCCGTGTTCTGCTGGCGCAGCGGCGCTCACCAGAGTTGCCACCAGGCCTTTTCACGTTCCTTGAAGCCTTCCTGGGGCAGGCGGCTGTTCGGGAAGTTCAGGGCCAGCACGCGGTTGGCGTCGTCGCGCAGCTTGTCCAGGCCGAGCCGGTCGTAGGCCTGACCGAGGATGTACAGCGCTTCTTCGGTCGCAGGCGTCTGCGGGTAGACGGTGATCGCCTGCTGGGCCCGGTTGGCCGCGGCCACCAGCGCGCCCCGGCGGAGGTAGTAACGGGCCACATGCACTTCATAGTCTGCCAACGCATTGACGATGTAGTCCATGCGGGCCCGGGCATCGGGCGCGTACTTGGAGTCCGGGAACTGGTCGACCAGTTGCTTGAACGACTGGTAGGACTCGCGCGAGGCCTGCTGGTCGCGTTCGGACTGCTGCTGTTGCGAGACGGCGGCGAGGATGCCGAAGTCTTCGTTGAAGTTCACCAGGCCGCGCAGGTACAGCGCATAGTCCAGGCCTGGGCTGGACGGGTTCAGCTTGATGAAGCGGTCCAGCGTGGTGATGGCCTGGGCCTTCTCGCCGGACTTCCAGTAGGAGTAGGCCAGGTCGAGCTGAGACTGCTGGCCCAGCAGGCCGCCGCCGGCCCGGCCCTCGACGCGCTCCAGCCCCTTGATGGCAGCGGTCCAGTTGGCGGACGCCATTTCTTCCTTGGCATCTGCATACAATTTCTCTGCCGTGCCCTTCATCTCCTCATCTTTGAGTGAGCCGCAGGCGGCGGTGACCGCCAGCAGGGCCACCAGGGCCATTCGGGACGCGACGCGGAATGCGGGAAATTGGGTCATGGATCCGGCAGGCGCCGGGGCACCCGCAACACGGTTGAGCGTGAATACACAAGAAAGAAAGCCAAACGATTATATGAGTGCCCAGAGCCCGAAAATTGCCCCCGCGCTGCTGCCGGCTGCGTCGATGGATGCGTCCGCCGAAGCTGTGCTGGAATTGGACGATGTGGCGCTGGACGCCAGCGCCATGCCTGGCGAGGAATTCGAGGTCCGCACCCATGCGCTGGGTGCCCAGGCCCATGGCCAACGGCTGGACAAGGTGCTGGCGACGCTGGTTCCCGAGTTCTCGCGCAACCACCTGCAAGGCCTGATCGAGCAAGGCGAGGTGACGCTGGACGGTGTGTCCGGGCAGAGCGTGTCGCGCAAGGCACGCGCCGGGCAGGTGCTGGTCGTGCGGCTGGTGCCGCCGGCCGAAAGCCTGGCGTTCCGGGCCGAGCCGATTGAGCTTGACATCGTCTACCAGGACGCCCATGTGTTGGTTGTCAACAAGCCGGCTGGCATGGTGGTGCATCCGGCAGCGGGCAACTGGTCTGGCACCTTGCTCAATGGCTTGCTGGCGCTGGACGGCCGAGCGGCGCATCTGCCGCGCGCCGGCATCGTGCACCGCTTGGACAAGGACACCTCCGGTTTGATGGTGGTGGGCCGCAGCCTGGAGGCGGTGACGGCGCTGGTGCGCGACATGGCGCAGCGCGACGTGCGGCGACGCTACGTCGCGCTGGTGCATGGCGACGTGGGCAGCAGCCCGTTCGTGATCGACGCCCCCATTGGCCGCGACCCCAGCACCCGCGTGCGCATGGCGGTGCAGGCGGGCGGCAAGCCCGCACGCACCGATGTCTACCCGGTCGCCTTCGCGGGTGGCGTCAGCGCGGTGCGCTGCAAGCTGCACACCGGCCGCACGCATCAGATCCGGGTGCACCTGAGCCAGCGCGGGCACCCGCTGCTGGCCGACGCGGTGTATGGCGGCGTGCCAGGGCTCGGCCTGCTGCGGCAGGCCTTGCACGCGGTGGAACTGGGGTTCGAGCATCCGGTCACCCGCGAGCCGCTGCTGTTTCGCGTGCCACCGCCGGCTGATCTGGCCCAGGCCTGGGCGCAGATTGCGCCTGACCATGCGCCGGAGCAGACTTCAGTTTCGGGCTGAAGCTCTTTTATTGCCGCCGGCCAGCGGGCAGGCTGTACAATTCGCAACTGAACCGAGTTGGTGAACCGAGTTTGTACTGCGCGCCTTGGGTGAGCAGATGCATCCAGCAGCCCTCGGTGTATGGTGCGAAGCGCTCTGAGAAGCTTTGCGAACGTGGCAGGCATTGGGCCCTTGATTGTTCACAATCCGGTCCGCGGCGCCCTGAAGATCAGGGCCCAAGACGTTGCCTCGTTGCCACCGCCTGTGTGCAGAAAAGCCGCAACACAGCCCGTCGCACCACTCGCCCGAATTCGGCAACCCTGAAAAATGCCCGCCGCAGGTTTTTGCTGTGCCGGTGATTGAGTCGGCATGCCAGCCGCTGTTGTTCGCTTCATCCGTTTGCCAGGATGGGGCTGGCCGCTGGTATTTGCCTGTCTGCCCATGCAGCCTTTGATGCCGAAACAGTCCGCCCATTGCGGCGACAAAACCGCCTGTCCCAAGGCCTGGTCCATCGACGTGTGTCCATGAATACAGAGAACGCCAAGCGCGTTTTGGAAACAGCACTGGTGTGCGCGGCGCAGCCTTTGCCGCTGCGCGAACTGCGGGTGTTGTTCGATGACCAGGTCGGTGCTGACACGCTGCGCTACCTGCTCGACGAACTGGGGCGGGACTGGCAGGGGCGGGGCGTGGAATTGGTCTGCCTGGCCTCAGGCTGGCGTTTCCAGAGCCGGCCGGAAATGCGCGAATACCTGGACCGGCTGAATCCGGAAAAGCCGCCGCGCTACTCGCGCGCTGTGCTCGAAACCCTGGCCATCATTGCCTACCGGCAGCCGGTCACACGCGGCGACATCGAGGACATTCGCGGCGTCGTGGTGTCCAGCCAGATCATGAAGCAGCTGGAAGACCGCAACTGGATCGAAGCCATCGGCCACCGGGACGCCCCGGGCCGGCCGGCGCTGTATGCCACCACGCGGCAGTTCCTGGACGACCTCGGGCTGGAAAGCCTGGATCGTTTGCCCTTGCTGGAATCGGCTGGCGGTGGCCACGCCGCGCTGGCCAGCCTCGCGGCCGCGCAGCCCGAGCTGCTGGTCGAGCAGGGCGCGCTGGCACTGGACGAGCCGCTGCCCACGCCCGCTGAAACCGCAAGCCCCGATCCCATCCTGCAGGCCGAACTGACGGTCCCCTCATCCGAAGACGGCGAATCCCTTCCGCCTTCTTCTGCACCCTCCCTCGACGCGCCGGCACCTGCCGCCGCCTCGGAACTTCCTCCCGAACCCGACGCGACCGCCGCGCCGCCCAAGCCCTAGCACTCCCAGCATGAACTCCGACGCACCTGACGCCCCCGACGATTTGCCCGCCAACCCGGCACCCGAAACCACCGAAGCGCCGAAGAAGCGCACCCGCACCCGCAAGCCTGCGGTGGCGGTTGAAGCTGCGGAGCCTGCACCCGAGGTGACGGCTGCGCCTGAGGTGGCTGAACCCGTGGTTGCCGAAGAGGCGGCTGCGCCGGCGCGCGCGCCGCGCAAGCCTCGGGCGCCGCGCAAGACCGCGGCTGCCGTGGCTGACGAAGCGGTGGCGCAGGTTCCGGTGGCCGAGGCGGCGACTGTGGCCGAGGCGGCGCCAGTTGCTGCGCCGGCCGGGGTTGAAGCATCCTCGCCCGTGGTGGCTGCGGTGGGGGGCGATGTGGCTGCCAGCGCGCCGTCTGGCGAAGAATCCGTGGCAAGCGAAGGTGAGGCTTCGGCCGAGGCTGAATCGGTTGCCGAGCGCGGGCGCAATCGTCGGCGCGGGCGCCGGGGTGCCGGTCGGGCCGAGGCGGGGGCGGATCAGGCGCAGGCTGCGCCGGGCGAGGTGCGGTCTGTGGAGTCGGACAGCGAAGGCGAGGCGGCGGGCGCCGGGTTGCCGGTTGCCGCACCCAGCGCAGTGGACGCAGGCGAGGTGTTTGCCAGCCTGCTGTCGGGTGAATTTGATGCCGAGCCGGAAGCTGAGGTGCCGTTCGAGGGCGAGGCGCTGGCCGAGAAGCGGGTGCTGCTGCCGGATGCAGATGCACCCAAGCTGCACAAGGTGCTGGCGCAATCCGGCATTGGCTCGCGCCGCGACATGGAGCAGATGATCCAGGAAGGCCGGGTCGAGGTGAATGGCGAGGTGGCGCACACAGGCATGCGCATCTCGTTTGGCGACCGCATCTCGATCGAAGGCAAGCAGGTGCGCGTGCGCATCGCGCCGCCGCCGCCGCGCGTGATCGCGTATCACAAGCCGGTGGGCGAGGTCGTCACGCATGACGACCCGCAACAGCGGCCCACCGTGTTCCGCAAGCTGCCGCGCCTGCAGCAAGGCAAGTGGCAGTCGGTGGGCCGGCTGGACATCAACACCGAAGGCCTGCTGCTGTTCACCAACTCCGGTGACCTGGCCAACAAGCTGATGCATCCGCGCTTCGGCGTGGAGCGCGAGTACGCGGTGCGCGTGCTGGGCACGCTGGAAAAGCCGGCCAAGGACCGCTTGCTGGCGGGCGTGGAAATCGAGGGCCAGACGGCCGCGTTCAAGTCCATCGAGGAAGGTGGTGGCGAAGGCGTGAACCGCTGGTATCGAGTGGTGATCTCCGAAGGCCGCAACCGCGAAGTGCGCAAGCTGTTTGATGCCGTCGGGCTGGCGGTGAGCCGGTTGATCCGCGTGCGCTACGGCTGCGTGGTGCTGCCGCGCGGCTTGAAGCGCGGCGCCTGCGTGGACCTGGGCGAGATGGACGTGAAGGCGCTGCGCCAGCTGACCGGTGGCCCGCAAGGCCAGTCGCAAGGCGCGCCGCGCGGCGATGCAGGTCGGCCTGAAAAGCGAGAGGGTCGCCGGGATGGTCCGCAAGACGGGCGCCGTGGCGAGCCGCGCCAGGGGGCGCGCGGCGAGGGTCGCCAGGAACCGCGTGGTGAGCCGCGCCAGGAGCCACGCGGCGACAACCGTGGCCAGCAGGACCGCCGTGACGGTCGGCCGGCCCGTGGCGGCCCCGGCCAGCAGCAAGGCGGCCGGCGCGACGAGGCCCGGGCGGATGGCCCGCGTGGCCGCAACAACAACGCGGGTCCCAACGCCAGCCGGCGCGACCAGGGTGAACCGATGCTGCCGCGCGATGACAGGGAGCCGGGCGATCCCAGCCGCATTCCGAACCCGCTGCAGCAGACCTACGACAAGCGGGCCATCCAGCGCGAGCGTGCCGGTTCGCGCGAACATGATTTCGAGAACGGCCCGATTCCGAATCCGCTGCAACAGACCTACGACAAGCGTTTCGTCCAGAACACTGGACGTGGCCCCGGCCCGGGTCGCAACGGCAAGGGTGGCAAGGGCGGCGGCGGTGGCGGCCAGGGCCAGCCGGATCCGATGCAAACCTCGGTCGGCTACATCGGTGCCGATGCCTTCACCCGCAAGATGCAGGGCCGGGGCAACGGTGGCGGCGGCGGTGGTGGTGGCCGCCGAGGCGGCCGCTGAAGCCTGGTGAGTGTCGCGGGTCCCTTTTTGAGGGCAGCCGGCGACGCTCAGGCAAGCCAGGATTGACCCCGCGGCTGCTTCGTCTTATTCCAGTTTCACAGGGCAAGGCTAAAATTGCGGGCTTTGTCCTTTCGCTCGCCGAAAACTACTCCTGAAGGAAAAATCAAATGGCCATCGAACGCACCCTCTCGATCATCAAGCCCGACGCTGTCGCCAAGAACGTCATCGGCCAGATCTACGCCCGTTTTGAAGGCGCTGGCCTGAAGGTCATCGCTGCGCGCATGATGCATCTGTCGCGTGCCGATGCCGAAGCGTTTTACGCCGTGCATGCCGCCCGTCCCTTCTTCAAGGACTTGGTCGACTTCATGATCTCCGGCCCGGTGATGGTCACCGCCCTTGAAGGCGAAGGCGCGATCCTGAAGAACCGCGACCTGATGGGTGCCACCGATCCGAAGAAGGCCGAGAAGGGCACGATCCGCGCCGATTTCGCCGACAGCATCGACGCCAACGCGGTGCACGGTTCTGACGCTGCCGAAACGGCTGCCGTCGAAATCGCGTTTTTCTTCCCCGGCATGAACATCCACTCGCGCTGATCGCGGGCTGGATTCTTCTGCCAACTCAAGCGGCCACATCGTCATGACCGGCGTCGTCAATCTTCTCGACTTCGATCTCGATGGCATGGCCGCGTTTTGCGAAGGTCTGGGTGAAAAGCGCTTCCGCGCCACCCAGCTTTTCCGCTGGATTCATCAAAGAGGCGCGCAAGACTTTGCCGCCATGAGCGACTTGGCCAAATCGCTGCGCGAGAAACTCGCCGGCAAGGCCGAGATTCGCCCGTTGCCCGTCGTCACCGAGCAGATTTCGACCGACGGCACCGTCAAATGGTTGTTTGACGTCGGCGCCGGCAACGCGGTCGAAACCGTGTTCATCCCGGAAGACGACCGCGGCACCTTGTGCGTGTCGTCGCAAGCCGGCTGTGCGGTGGGCTGCCGTTTCTGCTCCACCGGCCATCAGGGCTTCAGCCGCAACCTGACGACCGGCGAGATCCTGGCGCAGCTCTGGATGGCCGAGCACAAGCTGCGCGAGCGGCTGGGCCTGAAGCCCGGCGAGCGTGCCATCACGAATGTCGTGATGATGGGCATGGGCGAGCCGCTGCAGAACTACAGCGCACTGGTGCCTGCGCTGCGCGTGATGCTGGACGACCACGCCTACGGCCTGTCGCGCCGTCGTGTCACGGTCTCCACCTCCGGCGTGGTGCCGATGATGGACCGCCTGCGCGAAGACTGCCCGGTGGCGCTGGCGGTGTCGCTGCATGCGCCGATCGACGCATTGCGCGACGACCTGGTGCCGCTGAACCGCAAGTACCCGATTGCCGAGTTGATGCAGGCCTGCCTGCGGTACCTGGAAGCCGCGCCGCGCGACTTCATCACCTTCGAATACTGCATGCTTGACGGTGTCAACGACACTGAAGACCACGCCCGCGCGCTGCTGGCGCTGGTCAATGGCCGCGGCCCGAACCGCGTGCCCTGCAAGCTGAACCTGATCCCGTTCAACCCGTTCCCGGCGTCCGGCCTGCTGCGCTCACCGCGCGAGCAGGTGATGCGCTTTGCGAAAATCCTGCAGGACGGTGGCTTGGTGACCACCGTGCGCAAGACGCGCGGCGACGACATTGACGCGGCCTGTGGTCAGCTTGCTGGCGAAGTGCAGGACCGCACCCGAGCGAGCGAGCGCATGAAGCGCCTGCCCGTGCCCATTGTTCCCCTGGGGTCTCCGCTACGATGATGTTTGCTCCTGGCGCCGCACAGGGCCGTTCGCAAGACGGTTTACTCCATGGCCGTGCTGCTTGGCGCGCCGCGCTGGGCCGGGGGCTGCTGATGTGGGGATTGGCGTCGGGGCTCGTCTGGGGTCTGTCCGCCTGCGTGGCTGACAAGCCCAGGGACAGCAAGGACCTGGTGACCGCTTCGGACCAGACCGATGCCGATCGCCGCGCCAAGGTGCGCATGGAGCTCGCCGAGGCCTATTTCGGCCGCGGCATGAACACCACCGCGCTGGACGAGGTCAAGCAGGCCATCGTTGCCAAGCCGACCTCGGTCGAGGCCTACAACCTGCGCGGGCTGATCTACGCCAGCCTGAACCAGCCGCAACTGGCTGAAGAGAGCTTCAGGCATGCGCTGAGGCTAGCGCCCAGCGACCTCAGCACCATGCACAACTACGGCTGGTTCCTGTGCCAGCAGCGCCGCTTCAGCGAGGCTGACGCGCAGTACAACACCCTGGTCGCTCAACCCGAGCTGCGCGACGCTTCGCGGGCCCTGTTGGCCCAGGGTGTCTGCCAGGCCCGTGATTTCCGCCTGGCCGACGCCGAGAAGACGCTGTCGCGCGCCTACGAGATCGACCCAGCCAATCCGGCCACGGCCGTGAACCTGTCCGAGGTGCTGTACAAGGAAGGCGAGTTCGAGCGCGCGCGCTTCTACATCCGGCGCGTGAATTCCCAGGACAACCTGGTCACCGCCCAGTCGCTGTGGCTGGCCTTGCGCGTCGAGAATCGCTTGCGCCAGGACAGTCAGGTGCGCGTGTTGGGCAACCAGTTGCGCGGCCGCTTCCCCGAAGCCCCCGAAACCCTGCTGTTCGAAAAGGGTCGATTCGATGAGTGAGCCAGACGAGGCGGACAGCCTCCCCGTCGCCGCTGACGTGCACGCCACGCCAGGTGCGATGTTGCGCCAGGCCCGCGAGGCCCAGGGCCTGCACCTGGGCGCGCTGGCCACACAGCTGAAGGTGGCACCACGCAAGCTGGAGGCGCTGGAGGCCGACCGCTACGATGAACTGCAAGGGGCGACCTTTGTGCGTGCGCTGGCCCAGGCCGCCTGCCGCGCCCTGAAGATCGACCCGGCACCGGTGCTGGCGCGGCTGCCGCGGGCCGAGGCGCACAAGCTGGAGCATGTGAGCAACGGCTTGAATGCGCCGTTCCGCGAGCGCGGCGGCAAGCGCGAGCCGGCCGAGCAACTGCTGGCCAGCCGCGGTTTCCTGGGCCTGATCGCACTGCTGGTGATTGCCGCGCTGGCGCTCTGGTTGTTGCCACGCGATGGCGCCGGCTGGCGCTGGCTGACCCAGGCGGCGCCGGAAAGCGTGGCCGCAGCATCGGCCGTGGGCGACAGCGGTGCCGCCAGCGCAGCGAATGGTGCTGAGGCCACAGGCACCCATGACGCCGGAACTCCGGTGATGGCTGACGCGCCGCTGGCGAATGTGCCGCAGGCCAATCTGCCGCTCGCCGGTGATGCTGGCAGCCCGGCGCCTGTGGTGTCGCAGCCCGCGCCGGTGGCTCAGGCCCCGGCCAGCGCCGCGTTGCCTGCCGTCAAACCCGCTGCAAGCAGCGTGGCTGCACTGGCCGCCGTCGAGGCTGCAAGCAAACCGCAACCGGCCGCGTCGGCTGGCCTGGACCCGGCTGGTCCGCTGCAGCTGCATGCGCGCCAGGATTCCTGGATCGAGGTCATCGACGGCAGCGGCAAGACGCTGCTCGCGCGCACCGTGGCCGCCGGCGATACCGTTGGGCTGAGCGGGGCTTTCCCGATGCGTGTGAAGATCGGAAATGCCGTCGGCACCGACTTGACGCTGCGCGGCAAGCCGATCGAGTTGCAATCGCTGACGCGGGACAACGTGGTCCGCCTCGAGCTGAAATAGGTTGATGAAGATGACTGAGCAAGCCGCGCGTGACCAGGTCGAGGTGCCCGACGACAGAGCCCCCATCCCCGTGCTGAGCCCGCTGGCGCGCCGCAGCCGCCAGGCCCGCGTGGCCTGGGGATCGCACGTGGTGACGGTGGGCGGCGATGCGCCTGTGCGCGTGCAATCCATGACCAACACCGACACCGTGGACGTCATCGGCACCGCCATCCAGGTCAAGGAGCTGGCGATTGCCGGCTCGGAGATGGTGCGCATCACGGTCAACACGCCCGAGGCCGCTGCCGCAGTGCCGCACATCCGCGAGCAGCTGGACCGCATGGGCATTGACGTGCCGCTGGTGGGCGACTTCCATTACAACGGCCACCGCCTGCTGACCGAGCATCCGGCCTGCGCCGAGACGCTGTCGAAGTACCGCATCAACCCCGGCAACGTGGGCAAGGGCGAGAAGGGCGACAAGCAGTTCGCGCAGATGATCGAGGCCGCCTGCCGCTACGACAAGGCGGTGCGCATCGGCGTCAACTGGGGCAGCCTGGACCAGGAGGTGATGGCCGCGCTGATGGACACCAACGGCCACCGCGCCAAGCCCTGGGACGTGAAGCAGGTGATGTACGAGGCGCTGATCCAGTCGGCGCTGGATTCCGCCCGCGACGCGCAGTCCATCGGCCTGTCGGCCAACCAGATCATCATCAGCTGCAAGGTCAGCGGCGTGCAGGACCTGATCTCGGTCTACACCGCGCTGGCGCAGCGTTGCGACTACGCGCTGCATCTGGGCCTGACCGAAGCCGGCATGGGCACCAAGGGCACGGTGGCCTCGGCCACGGCACTGTCGGTGCTGCTGCAGCAAGGCATTGGCGACACCATCCGTGTCTCGCTGACGCCGCAGCCCGGCGAGGCGCGCACGCAAGAGGTCGTGGTCGCGCTGGAAATCCTGCAGTCGCTGGGCCTGCGCAGCTTCAATCCCAGCGTCACCGCCTGCCCCGGCTGTGGCCGCACCACCAGCACCACCTTCCAGGAGCTGGCCAAGCAGATCGACGACTACCTGCGTGCGCAGATGCCGGTCTGGAAGTCGCGCTATCCGGGCGTCGAGAGCATGAAGGTCGCCGTGATGGGCTGCATCGTCAACGGCCCCGGTGAGAGCAAGCATGCCGACATCGGCATCAGCCTGCCTGGCACCGGCGAAGCGCCGGCCGCGCCTGTCTTCATCGACGGTGAAAAGGCCATGACGCTGCGCGGTGATGGCATTGCCACCGAGTTCCAGACGGTGGTCGAGCAGTACATCGAGCGCCGCTACGGCAGCGTGACAGCCGAGCATTGACGCCGCCACGCGCCTTCGCTTGCTGACCCTGCGCGGCCTGGCCGCGCAAGCTTTACATGATTTTGCCGAGCCCGCTTTCGGGGCTCAGGCTGCCATTTCTGTTGCAAACCACCATGAGCAAGACCCTACAGGCCATCAAGGGGATGAACGACATCCTGCCGGGCAGCGTGACCCGCAAGGACAAGCTGCCGGATTCGGCGCTGTGGCACTGGTTCGAGTCCACCGTGCGTTCGGTGCTGGCGCGTTATGGCTACCTGTACATCCTGACGCCCATCGTCGAGCCGACCGCGCTGTTTGTGCGCGGGCTTGGCGAGGTGACCGACATCGTCGAGAAGGAGATGTACTCCTTCACCGACGCGATGAACGGTGACCAGTTGACGCTGCGCCCCGAGGCGACCGCCGGCATCGTGCGTGCAATGGTCGAGCACAACGCGCTCTACAACGGCCCGCTGCGGCTGTGGACCCTGGGCGCGATGTTCCGCCACGAGAAGCCGCAGAAGGGCCGCTACCGCCAGTTCCACCAGCTGGACGTGGAGGCGCTGGGCTTTGCCGGTCCTGACGTGGACGCCGAGCTGATCCTGCTGGTGCGCCGGCTGTGGAAGGAGCTGGGCCTGGTCGAGGGTGAGCACGTGCGCCTGGAGCTGAACAGCCTGGGCCAGCCGGCAGAACGTGCGGCGCACCGCGCTGCCTTGATCGCCCACTTCGAAGCCCACGCAGAGCTGCTGGACGAAGATGCGAAGCGCCGCTTGCACAGCAATCCGCTGCGCATCCTGGACACCAAGAATCCGGCAATGCAGGCAATGGTGGAAGCCGCGCCCAAGCTGATGGATTTCCTCGGTGAAGAGACGCTGGCGCACTTCAATGCGGTGCGCGCGATCCTCGACGCCGCCGGCCTCGAATACCGCGTCAACACCCGGCTGGTGCGCGGCATGGACTACTACAACCTGACCGTCTTCGAGTGGGTCACCGACCACCTGGGCTCGCAGGGCACGGTGTGCGGCGGTGGCCGCTACGACGGGCTGATCGAGCAACTCGGCGGCAAGAGCGCGCCGGCGGTGGGCTTTGGCCTGGGCATCGAGCGGCTGCTGCTGCTGATCCAGGAACTGGGGCTGCCGGTGCCCAGCGGCGCGGCGGACGCCTATGCCGTGATCCCCGACGCCACGGCGCTGCCGCAGGTGCTGCCGGTGCTCGAAGGCCTGCGCGCCGAAGGCGTGGCGGTGCAGATGCATGCCGGCGGCGGCAGCATGAAGGCGCAGTTCAAGAAGGCCGATGCCAGCGGTGCCCGCTACGCGCTGGTGTTCGGTGCCGACGAGTTGAGCCAGGGCCAGGTCACGCTGAAGCCGTTGCGCGAGGCGGGTGAGCAAAGCTTGCGGCCGCTGGCCGATGTGAAGCACTGGGCCGGGCTGCTGCGCGGGCCTGCGGGCAACGCATAATCCGCAGTTGGCGCCTGAAGCTTCGAGCGCCAACTGCATCCCCAAACGCCCTGGCCCTGCCGGGTTCCGATTTCTATGCCCGCCTCGCGTGGGCCGTGTTCATGGCAAGCAATCTCGACCTTCAGGAACAAGAACAACTCGACGAGCTCAAG
>Ga0307514_10001460_pt1 | contig 28843 bp, 39 predicted proteins | sample 16_EM_MG_FD_203088 | JGI IMG/M metagenome (GOLD analysis project Ga0307514, IMG submission 203088) | Populus trichocarpa ectomycorrhiza microbial communities from riparian zone in the Pacific Northwest, United States - 16_EM | ecosystem: Host-associated > Plants > Roots > Unclassified | place... | reverse complement strand
TGATATATATTTGTTATTTCTTGTTTAGTGTATTTAGTTAGCTGATAGAAACGAACTCGATGTATGTTTTGTCTAGTTGGTTCAATGAATGAACCGGGCCCGCTGGACTGGCCCGCCCAGTCAATTGGTAGGGCCACTCATCAAGGGACCGGTCTAATGATCACTAGACCGGGCTAGTGACGAAAAATACATCCTTGGTGACTGGGCCGGAACATATATATAAGAAGATAACACTAAACCTTTCCCACCAACACCAAACTGGTGCCGGCAACATGTAACCAACCCGTCCCAACAACCACAACATGTTTAGAACATTAAATTGGGGCGTAAACTAATAGAACTGGTGGTGCAGAATAAGGCTCCTCTCTTAAAAGGGAAAAAAATAAAAAATAGAGAAAGTTATAAGGGTAGGAGTTTTGCATATATGAGAGAAGAAAAATATTACCTACATGCCAAGAAGTAGAAAGCTAACCGAAACTGGGTATCAAGATATGACTAAGCTAGCTTCCGCCGATGAATTCGTATATATTGACATCCTAGCCTCGTGTCCAGGCATTATGTTAAGTACCTCGAAACTAGTAAGCACATGTACTCCCACATGAAAATGTTTGAGCGTATTACCGTTTGCCTAGACACCGATGGTATACCTACTGTACACCAACACCTTCCCTCACACAGGGAAATTACATGTATGCTCCTGGTAAATTCTTCAGGGCCAATAAAGTAAACATCAAACTGCAGCGGCTGAGCTGAGGCTCATATAACGGTAAGTAACCAGGGAACCGAACTTGTGCTCCATGCGCACCGTCTACCATAACCGCTAGGACAAAACGTGATACTGGGTGCCAAGTTTGCCTACACTCAACGGAAAACGTGGGCTTCCATGTCAAGCGCAGGAGTGTGCAGCTGCCGGAAGCCTGCATGTATGTCAATCACATAACACCAGACGAAGTCCGGCCTAGGTAGGTACAGTAGGTACCGACATGCCTACCGGTACTCCTGAACTTGTTGATCGGGCCATACCCTCCCTGTGAGGCAGCATCTTGACTTGAGCAAGGTTACTGTAGAGTAGGTAGGTACTCCAGGACCACTCTACATGCGAAATTGTAACTCGAGCTATTCCACTTTTTTTTTGGGGGGGGGAGACTATACGCCTTTCCCCCGAAATGAGCCTTAGGCTATGAGGCGTGAGCTATTCCGCTACATGATAGTGGTTCGTCAAAAATTCCCGAGGATCCAGAATTTCTAGCTTTCAATGCCCCTTCATATAGCCCCCCCATCCTACAGAATAGGAGATGGATAGGTACGGCGAGCCTCTGAAAAACACCCCGCTGGCTTTTCGAGACAAATCCGTGGTCTTACTTAGTCTCGAGAAGGGCGCTCCAAGTACCGTCTCCCATGCTGCTTGCATATCAACCACCAATGGTGTATAAACAAACTGGAAAATTCCCGTCTTTTAAACATTTCTCAGTTTTGAGTAACCAAGGATTACTAAACGATTTGGAGAACAGCCATTTTAGCCCAACTGCAGGTACGTACAGTACATTTACATGTCGACTGCTGCTACTGACTCGCTGCCTAGTTTCCCCCCCCCACCCCGCTGAGATCTAGCGTCCCCTCCTGGTCGTCAGGACTACCAGTGGTCAGATCGCTCTAATATCCTGGGTAGCCTCCTTATCCCCCAAGCCCACTCCGAGCCTTCCTCCAATTTGAAATCATCTTCATCCATTTATCAACCTTACCATCTGCTTACGCCGCCTCATATCCTTTCACTCACCCTCAAAACTATCACCCTTTCCCCACGGAGCAGCGAGTTGCAAGAACTGATCGCTGTCCATGACGACCTATCATTCGGCAAAGAACAACTCTAAGGCAGAGAGTTCTAGCCGGCTTCGCATCGGATTATTTGGAAAACGTAGCAAGAATCGCACTGGGGATTCATTCGCACCTCCAAGTACATCACCCAGTTCAGTCATACCTGAACCAATCTCATATCAGCCCCAAAGACATAGCCTTCGTCATCTTGCCAGCGATAACCATCTCTCCGGTCGCGCACCATCAATTGTGTCATCGCAGGGGACTGCATCAACATCTACTCTGCGCCCATATACTGCCGCAGATCGGAAGCCAAATATAAATAACATGGCTGGAATGCTAGATATGGACCGAGCCCGAAGCCGTCGTGACCGTACTTTCATCGGCAATCAATGTGCAGTGTGTGAGGAACCTCTAGAACATACACTGAGGGGTGAACGCGTTCTGCAGTTCTCTTGTGGTCATGTATCCCACGAAGCCTGTTTTTACGAATATATCAAGGAAGTCGATTCGCAGACGTGCCCCGAGTGTCATGCCCCATTAGGACTTGATAGCAGCCGCGGAGGGAATGTATTAGACATTGGTAAGAAAGAACCCTGCAAGCTTTATCTGGAGTTGAGGAGTCTAATAGAACCATGAATTAGAGAAACTGAGCAGCATTGTGCGGTCGGTTTCTGTGGCTGAAGGCCGAGATTCAAGAGACCGAGAAAGAGAGAGGGAAAGGGAAAGAGAGAGAGAAAGAGAGAGAGAACGTGAGAGGGAGCGAGAACGTGAAATGGAAAGGGAGCGCGAGAGAGAGAGAGAGAGAGAGAGAGAGAGGGAGCGGGAACGAGATGCAATAGCCAATCCGAGGTGGGATAGTCAACCAGCACCTACAACTCGGAGCCGCCAAGGTAGCCGCACCTCGAGTCTTCACTGGGACCGCGATCGTGAGGCAGCTCGCGAGATTCGGGACAGCCATGATAGCCACAGCGATGTCCGCAGTGAAGTGCGAAGCGAAGTTCGCAGTGAAACACGGGAGCCCCCAGGGCATTGGCGTAGTCTGAGCGGAACATCTGCTGGCGATTTCCCTGAGTCGCAAGGCGGGCAAGGGCCGGTCCGCAGACAGGATTACGACGTGCATAGCATGGAAACAGACTTGGGCCCGCGCACACCACCCATCAATCCCATCCCCCCGCCAATTGTGGTTGTTAAGAGCGAATTCCCGACGTTGACAAGAGCTAAAGGGCAACAGAGTCTCACCTGCCTCGTGACTGTGGAAGTTGCCGAGCGTAAGTGGCAAGCCCTTACCGACGAACTTCCACCACCTCCGATGGCACCACCTCCACCTCCTCCCATGCACCCTATACCTCCAATACCCCCTACTTATGAGGTAACACCGAGTCCGTCTGGAAGGAATCAATATAATCCTTATGAAACACAGGGGAGCGAGAATCGTGATGTTTTGGATCAGATCATGGAAGATCTTTCTGGCCGGGTTGACAATTGGCACGGACTTGATTTTAATAAGTAAGCCCCTGAATGTACCTTGTAACATCACTCTAAGCTTATACGCCACTTCTAGATTTGGAAAACTTCGGTTACATGGCACAATCAAAGTTGGAAAGGACTGCCAATCATGGCAAGAGCTGGAGTGTTATCTTTTCTCAGAGATGCTCATTTGTGTCAAGGAGAAGAAGGTCTCGTCTCAAAACTCTCAGTGGAGCAATGGTCAACAGCGACAGAAAGCTGTCAAGTGCACATTAAAGGGGTCGATTCTTATCAAAAAGCATTTGAAGAAGGTGCACGACTCCAGTAGTGCTGGTAGGCATCTCTCCACAGTTCGTGCATTGAGCCCTGTTTGATGCTAATCTTACAGACGATCACATCCTTACCCTGAGTTTGTCGGTGGCTGAGCTTCCTCAATTTCACCTATCATTTCCCAATCATACCCAGTTAGGGCAGTGGCATCGGGCATTGCTAGATCTTCACTCAGTCGAGAGTACACTGGCTCGGCCGCACCATCCTAGTTCAGATACCGAAGACGATGATTACCGAACCACCAAAACTACCAGGCGGGTATCTTCGGTAACATCATCCTACGGCGGTTCCAGGTCTGTTGTAGCAGCTCCGACTGAGTACTCGACTTCTGCTAGAAGCTTTCCTAAGCCCCCTTTGCCATCCAATTACCATATCCCCTTGGATATCGTGGTGGTTATTCCAGTGTCCTCATCCATGCAAGGTCTGAAGATCAATTTGCTGCGCGATACGCTCAAGTTTATGGTTCATTGCCTTGGGGAAAGAGACAGGATGGGATTAGTCACTTTTGGCTCCAGCGGAGGTGGCGTTCCGCTTGTCAGCATGACAGGGAAGACATGGAGCGGATGGTCAAAAATTATACAGTCAATTCGGCCTGTGGGAACGAAAAGTTTACGTGCTGATGTGGTCGAGGGTGCCAATGTAGCGATGGACTTGCTCATGCACCGCAAATCATCAAATCCCATTGCCTCTATTCTGCTGATTAGTGACTCCTCAACCTCGGATACCGACGTAGTGGACTTCGTAGTCTCGAGAGCTGAGGCTGCAAAGTGCGTATTCTTCTATGTGTAAAGTTATGCGGGTGGTTTCTAACGCTTGACAGAATCACAATTCACTCCTTTGGGCTGGGACTGACACATAAACCCGACACTATGATAGAACTCTCAACACGCACGAAGGCAACATATACATATGTGAAGGATTGGATGATGCTCCGAGAGTGTATGGCAGGGTGTGTCGGCTCACTTCAATCCTTGTCCCACCAAAATGCCAAAGTGAAGCTTAAACTACCCGAGGGTTCCCCTGCCCGGTTCGTGAAGATCAGTGGAGCATTGCATATCTCCAAACGGGCATCAGGGAGGGAGGCTGAAGCATCATTAGGGGATCTCCGATTTGGAGATAAGAAGGGTGGGTAAACGAGTGTCATGGTATGGGAAAAGCATGCTGACGAAATTTAGATATACTGGTTCAACTGGTAGTTACTCCCGATAACTCCTCAGATTCTACGCCTCAAGATGCATGGGATTCTATAGTTTCAGGTTTAGAGGCATTAGGAGAAGTGATGGACCAGGATGAACAACGAGTAGTTAGTGTGGAGGAAGTTCCGCTAATTCAAGCCGACCTCACATGGGGGGATATCCAAAAGGATGGGTCGCTGTCTCAACTATCAAGGCCGCACCTTCTAGCAATAACGATGCTACCTGCTACCCCTACTAAGAAAACTCAGGGACGACCCCCATCACTGCCAATTCCTTCACATCCATCGGTTGTACAGCGCCGAATGGAGCTTTTGACTTCAGATATGCTCACTCGGGCTTTGACTCTGGTATCAAAAGGACAGCATGAACGCGCGCAAACTCTACTGATGGAAACTCGGACAATTCTACGCGGGCTTGGGAAAGGTGGACTCCCACCTATACCACCTTCACCCCAACCAAGTACCCCAGTAGAGGGCCCCGGAAGTCGCGCTGTAACCCCAACACCACCACTGGAAGCAAATTTTACTCCTGCAACTGGAATAGATCCGACTACCGTTGCTGCTCTTGATGCAGAACTTGAGGCAGCCCTGGAATGGATCAACCATCCTGCAGTTTTCGCGAGAGATTCTCGAAAGGCTATTCTTCAAACGATTGGCGTTATCTCGTGTCAACGTGCAGTCACTTTTAGGTAAGGTTTAGCCCCTGCATTCTCTTGCACTCACGCTGATAATGTTCTCCAGGACGGCTTGCGAGTCCCTTTGGGCCAGCAGGATTGCTGGCGTGAAGCGTCTTTCTATCCAGGCACGCGAATGGCGTGATACAGAAGAGTCCTTGATGGAAGAGGATTGAGAGTCCTACTCCAATTGTATTGTTTTCAAAAAACTACATTAATATCCTTGTCGGTATACCATTCCCTTTGTTCGTCTTGGCAACCTTTTCAATTACATGGGGAGGGAGAGGTGGGATTATTTAAACTGGTTTCTCATTATATTGTTTCACTATCTTTTTGGCGAGGTGTTCCACAGGATGATTTGGCCCATGCCTTGGTGGGAGGGGGGGGTCGTCGTTTTGGCATCCAGTAGTACGTCATTGTTGCAGATTCTTGTACATATTTTTCTGGTTTATTTTTACGATTCTACTTGACTGCTTTGTAATGAGAATGGGCACACATAGTCCCTTGGCCATGAATACTTCATTTTTGGGATGGCTTAGGAGTGGGGCGACAGTTCCCCTTCTGCCTTGATGCTTTCCAGGAGTATATATGTTCTGGGCCGCTCGCAGGCAATTTATATATTCCTTAATTATTGTAGACGAATTGATTACCTAACTTGAGCTAACCTATACCTATAACACAGAAATAACTATACATGCGGCTTCCAAAAAAAATCTCCCCCAAAAACCTATGACTGATTCCGGTGCTGGCGGCCATCAAGCAACTCCGGATGTCCTCCAACAGCCATTTGTGTCCGTTCAGCCAAAAATGAGAGGTTACCACAGTCAGGACCAGTTGAATGGCAATACATAGAGTATTTGAAGTAATTTTTAAATCATTGGTAGCGGCGATTTGAGCAGGACTTTTTGCAGGCACATGGGACAGGACAGAATCCCGAGTGGTGGTAGATGCAGCGTTGGCTAATCTAAGTGTGGTTTGTCTAGCTTCCGCAGTATCTGGAATATCATTGTAAGGCCCGTAGCTGGTTGAAGGTCCCTAGTTGGGTAGGTATACCATGCTTATTTGGTTAATAGTTTGTGGTGCTCCGGCTGTGGTTTTACAATAACGTTTATATACGGTATACGGAGTAGGGCCGCTTGTTATCGGTTTTGGCTCTGGTACCTATACCTACTAGCCATAAATAGCATGACGTTTGTTGTACTGCCTTGGTATGAGACTACGCTCACAACACTGATACTATCTGTTATCTGGATTAAATGTAACTATAAACTCTCCTATCATTAGTGTGGTGTGATGATGTTCTCATTAAGCAGACCTGTGAGCTTTTGGCCTCAATGATGCCAAGGCTCTGACTAAGCTACGAAAAAGCTAGAGTGGGCATAAATGCCCCACAATTAGTAGTAGTAGTAGATGTAGAAGAGGTATCTTTGATGTTATGAGGCTGGCCCTCATTCTCAGAAGCAGTTGTTCCAATTTCCCTTCACAATGTACTGAGTACTATATGTAGGTACCACCGCAGACGCGAGTAATGAATGTCGTAAATTAATATGCTTGAGTAGCTACAAGGTGCCTTTGTCCGTGTTATTGTTGCGTGTGCTGCTCGCCCGTGTCTTGCATGCGTACAGTATACACCAGTGACCCCTCTCCCCGCTGAAACAACGAGAATTAATCGGCATACACAAGCCATATCGAGTTCAGGGTAACGTGCCGCTATAGCCGCCAAACCATCTTGCGATTTTGCGATGCTCCAGCATGTGCAATCTACCACACCCCTCGCATAGCCAACGTTGCACACTGTCGAGTCTCTACTAAAAGCCAGTAGGATCACCTTCCCCAGACTGTTCCGGAAGCAATTGCCATTCTGTCTCTCTTGACCACCATCTGTGCTTCATTTCCGGCCCGGAATATTCCCTTCCTAGCCTCCTCCTCGTCGATACTCGCCTCACGGTACCTCTCGTCCACTGCGACTTTCCTCGGCATTAGGAGAGCAGCAATGTCGACTTCTCCCTACGCACGTGAACGGCGTATTGCCGAGTTGGCTGTCCAGAGGGCTTCTCTTCTGACCACTAAAATCTACAATTCGCGGGTCAAGGGTACCACCATAAAGGAGGACAAGTCTCCTGTAACTTGCACGTTCCCCCATCCTATCCCCCGTTCCCCACTCCGCCCCCACCGTCACCAGCCCCACTCTCATCTCACACCATCACCTACCACGTTTATTTTTTCCGTACTACCCAGCCTAATGGCGCACTTTCTAATTCGTGGAAATTATAGTGGCGGACTTGGGTGGACAGGCGCTAGTGATCGCTGCACTGAGACATGCGTTCCCTGATGACCACATTGTGGGTGAGGAAGACTCGGAGCTTCTAAGGAAGGAAAATGATAAGAGGGATTTGCTGTGGAGTCATATCAAGGGAGTCCTGGATGAGGGATTGGTACCGGATACAGAGATTGGGAAAATTAGGGATGAAGTAGACATGCTGGATTTGATTGATAGGGGGAACCACGGTGGTGGGAGGACAGGGAGTATGTGACACCCCACCACGTATTGCACATTTCAGGATTCCGAGTCAATAAGTGCTTCGAGTACCAGAGCCTGCACCCCTCGCCGACGGCTGGGGTAGCGTGATGATCGAGCAGTGATGACTGACATTGAAATTCTACACAGGAATCTGGGCTCTTGACCCCGTTGATGGAACCTTAGGGTTCCTCCGTGGTGGCCAATATGCCGTGGCTCTAGGCCTCATAGTCGACGCACAAGTCCAAGTTGGGGCTATTGCCTGCCCCAACCTCCCCATTGAGTCCTCCAAGCCAGATGATCTCAAGGGTGTCTTATTCTCGGCTGAGCGCGGGCAGGGTGCCACTGAGCGACCCTCTGATCCTACATCTACAATCCCAGCAAAGCCAATCCATATGAACCCCATCTCCAGCCCAGCCGAGGGGTCATTCTGCGAGAGTGTAGAGGCAGGACATAGCGCGCATGGCAAACAGATGAATGTTGCTACCAAGTTGGGAATTACCAAGCCCAGTATTAGGATGGATTCTCAGGCAAAGTACGGGAGTATTGCGAGGGGGGATGGGGATATTTACTTGAGGTTGCCGGTTAGTATGGATTATGAGGAGAAGATTTGGGTAAGTTGTCCCCTGGTATGGAAGGGCCGTGGAAAATGTTTAGTAATTTCTGTGTCCTACAGGATCATGTTGGTGGGTCAATTATTATAGAGGAAGCTGGTGGAGTAGTCACGGATGCATTTGGGAAACCATTAGATTTTGGCCTCGGAAAGACACTGAAGGCGAATAAGGGCATAGTTGCTACTTCCCAAAGAATCCATGCGGAGGTTATCAAGGCTGTCAAGCAGGAGCTTGGGGAGCCGAATCTCTAGATAATCGGTTATCTCTTTGAGTTATTCTTGTGGTTGTACAATACGTATTAAGCTGCAAGTGGCTAGCCACCGCCAAATTAGTATCCCCACCCGCCTGTGGGGTGCGTCATGTCGTCATGCGTCAGCCCGCCACAACATCAACATCAACAACTTTAGGATGAAAATCCTTTTTGTCACCACACTGTATATTGTTCCCCCCCCCCCACTGTATGATAGTGTTTTATTTTATAGAAATCACCGAGCCGACAACGCCGTGTAGGACGATCTCGACAACCAGAGGGTTTCCGACGTTGCAGAAAACAGCCTTGAGCACGAAGGTCTAATTTTCGTGCTGTTTATCATAGAGTTACAGGAAGACCTCGGCGAGAAATCCTGCTACCAATTGGCTATCTCAGATTTCACACTAGTTTCGACGGCAGTTAGTTGCAACCCCCCACAAGTCAACGTGCTCCCATAATCCCTACCTTCCTTCCTCATGGGAAGGGACCCTGTGGATCACCATCCCCTTGGCTCGGCTATCTAGCCAGAAGGGATGTCCTCGGGGGCTGTCTTGGTTGGCCGGGATTTCCTGCCAACCGGGTTTTCTGCCGCCGGACCTGTATTTTGGTGGGTGGTGCCACCAGAGCCTCGTCGTACGGTCACCAGTCGATCCCCGTGGCGTCATCCGCATCCTCCTCCTCAAGCTTGGCTCCCTTCTCTCTCCTCTTCTTTTCGTTCTTTTCAACCTCCTCGGTCTGTGTACCCGTGGGGGATACTGTGGTTGGGGGGGGGGTGCTCGCCTGCACCCCCTTGTTCTTCCCCCTCGGCTTTGTAAGAATTACAGGCTACGAGGGGAAGACGTTGTGGTAGATGAGGATTAACCGAGTGAGTAAGAGTAAAGATATATTTGTTCGCGGAAGCTAATAGACAGTCGCTCTTTATGCAAACAGGAAGCTGTGTATAACTGCCCTAACGAAAGGAAAAACAGGAATTCTAGCTATCATATATATATTCCCAATCCTACCAGCTTTTTCCTACATTCGGCCATTCTACCAGTTTCTCATCCCGAAAAATTGGAAAGCAAGGATGAACGGGCGCTAACGCCCAAAAGGGTGAAAAACTGGTAGAATGGCCGAATGTAGGAAAAAGCTGGTAGAATTGGGAATATATATATGATAGCTAGAATTCCTGTTTGCATAAAGAGCGACTGTCTATTAGCTTCCGCGAACAAATATATCTTTACTCTTACTCGCTCGGTTAATCCTCATCTACCACAACGTCTTCCCCTCGTAGCCTGTAATTCTTACAGGCTTCCCCTTCTTTATCCTCCTAACCTCCTTCCCGTAGACACCCCCTCCACGATCCCCCCACACTCCCACTCCACCTCCTGCCATCTATTCTTCCAGTACTTGGCCTCTTCCTCAAAATTCACTTCTCCCTTGAGGCTCTCAACATACCTGCCCTTGGGTACTTATAGTGACCGGAGGTCAGCCTACGCCTTCTTCAGCTTACTCACCTCCCCTTCCAGCTCCGCGATCTAAGCCTTTGCTGCTTGTACCTCGGCCTCTCAACCCTCGTCCTCTGAGATCTTGACGTCCATTCTGCTGACACAATTACCAGGTGGGCCTGAGGATATTCTATTACGATGCCAAAATGCAGCAAGAATCCGAGGCCAGGATGACTACAATGATTGCAAATACTCACCAGGCAACAAAAAGTGATCTTGAGGCAACTCTTTTGCTTAATCAAGCTCGACTATAGACTTCCCCCAAAAAATTAACTAGAAATAGTCGTGACTGGGGAGTCACGGGGAAGAATGGCTGCCCTGCACATGGCGTGCGGGCAAAAAGAAAGAAAAGAAAGTATGCTATGTTAGTTTCTAAGTTTCACAAATACCTCACAACGTTGGTTACCCCAGTAGGAAGAAAGGTTGTTAGTGGGTTTTCATTCCAGAAACCTATGGAAATCGATAAATCAGCAGTTTACTAACTGAGCATCTTGTTTCGTAGATTGGATTTATCATCATGAAACTCTTGTCGCCGGTTTTGGTGCTACTACCATGGCCCTTGCCAATGAAGCATATGGACGCAAGGATATCAAAGATGAATTTAAAGAAGAGATGAACAACAGCAAACTCGAGCTCGAAACGAATCTAGATGCAGAAGAGCTCGGTCCAGGCTCTTATGGTGTAGTAAATACCATGCCGAGTTAGAGACTCATGTGGACGATATTATCTTTGGCTCTTTGCAATGCATACAGTATATCCATAAGGTTGGCTCATGCTCTATATGTATGGGGGATATTAAGGGGACCTATGGAGCATTTATCCATATGGTGAACGGCCATGTATGAGTGAGGGGGCTGAGAGGGAGGGGTTCACAGTAGAGGGGGGGAGGGGTTGTACATCCTGCTGAGGTTGTAAGTACTTTAGCAAGCACAAAGCTACTCTGAGAGGGCTGTCGATATAAGATTCGAATTCAGCGACAGAATTTAGCCCATAGACGTGGTTATAGACTGCCATTCCATCATATAGTTACATAGTGAGAAGAATTCGCTGAATACAATACGGTAGATGAATAGAATCTACCCCAGGAAGCTGTACAGTACCCAGCCAAGTCTGCATGTCAGGGTAACCAGTTCTGCTTGGCGGAGGTGAAGCCAAGATGTCGTTACATAAGCTCCAAGACCACTCTCAACATCCGTCAACATTTTTTTTGTTCTAATATAGTGTATCAAAAGCCCCCTGCGACGCTTTCAATTCCATAACTTGTCAACCATATCCGCAAAATGTTCTATCGGACCCTCCGAGCAGCTCGCTTGGCAGCGTCACTGAGGGCTTCGGCTCTTGCCAATGCTCGTCGCACAGTGACCTCAGATGCTGCTTCATCAGCTATCAAGGACAGCATTCCTCAGGTTCGTTCATAATTCACAGCTGTATGTGGGTCAGAAAGTCTGACTTTTTTCCGGCTGGTAGGAGGATGACAAGCCATTCACTATCAAGCTTTCCGACCAAAGCTTCGAGACCTACAATCTTGATACTCCCCCTGCTTTGGAGTATGAAGTCACGAAGGCGGGTCTCAAGAAGATGTATCGACACATGGTTTGTGTGAGGTATCTATATCCATGGCGGCCACATCCACGAATTGTTTGGGATCTAACTAGTGTTTCCGTAGGCGCATGGAGATGGCAGCTGATCAACTGTACAAAGAAAAGAAAATTCGCGGCTTCTGTCATTTGTCCATCGGTCAAGAGGCTGTAGCTGTTGGAATTGAGCACGCCCTTACCCCGGAGGATCAAGTTATCACGGCGTACCGATGCCACGGCTTTGCTTACATGCGGGGGGGTACTATCAGGAGCATTATTGCTGAGCTGCTTGGAAGGAAGGATGGAATTGCCTATGGAAAGGGTGGTTCAATGCACATGTTCACAAAGGGTTTCTTCGGCGGCAATGGTATTGTCGGTGCGCAAGTTCCTGTCGGAGCCGGTATTGGGTTTGCCATGAAATACATGGAGCGTCCCAACACCACCATTGTGCTTTACGGAGATGGGGCTTCCAACCAGGGTCAGGTGTTTGAAGCCTTTAACATGGCGAAACTCTGGGACCTTCCGGTGGTTTTCGCTTGTGAGAGTAAGTAGAAGGTTTTGGAAACACTTGCAACTAAGCTAACTAGAGTGTAGACAACCAGTATGGAATGGTAAAGATCCTTCCCTACAGTGCGCTTGCATCCATATTGACACGGGCATCAGGGTACATCTGCAGCTCGGAGTAGTGCCATGACGGAGTACTACAAACGTGGCCAGTACATTCCCGGGTTGAAGGTCAACGGAATGGATGTCCTTGCCGTCAAGCAAGCTAGTGCCTTTGCGAAGGAGCACACTGTAAGCGGTAAGGGGCCTTTGGTGCTCGAATTCGTAACCTACCGTTATGGTGGCCACAGGTGAGGCTTTCTCAAAAAAGCGCCTACAGTCGAGTACTAATCACTACTCGACTTCAGTATGAGCGACCCTGGAACCACTTACCGCGTAGGTTATCGCCATTGAGACACCCTCTTTCGCTGTGCTAATGTTGCTGCAGACTAGGGAGGAGGTACTCTTTATGAGGAGTACTAATGACCCTATTGAAGGGTTGAAGAAGAAGATTTTAAACGACTGGGGTATTGTCACAGAGGAGGAGCTCAAGAGTATCGATAAAGAATGCAGGGAGATGGTGGATGAGGAAGTAGCACAGGCGGAAGCGAGCCCTGAGCCCGATAGCACCGCGCAAACCCTATTCAAGGACATTTATGTATGGATAATCACACCCTTTTCTTATCAGATAATATTTGTCTAACTTCGAGTAGGTACCTGGCTCTGAACCAGCTTGGGCGAGAGGAAGAACAGTTGAGGAGACGTAAGTTTCGGTGCCCCTCATTAGCCCTGCCCTGGGTACTAAACTTTAATAGGTACTACTACTAGACACCAGAGGGAAATTTAATGAAGCAATAATAGATTTCTTTTATATAGTTATTCGAGTGGGCAGGCTGTGTGTTCGTCGAGAGCATGTTAATAGGAATGGTGTCGAGACTGACCATGCACCTTGTACCAATCAGGGTCAAATGTGGTAAATTGAACTCCTGAATTGTGTCACCAACATTTAAGAGATGTACCCATCTACCCCCCACGCGCGGGACACAATTTATGTGATGGAGGGGCACGCAGCCAAACTACCTACTCATGTCGCCGGACAGCACGCGGGTCATGTGAGTTATAATGTACAGTATCTATAAATAACTAAACTCTGTATACGACATGGAGTTGAAAAAGAAAAATCCAGGTCTAAAAAACTCCAGTCCAACATCCTAGCAAACAACCCCCCAAGCCTTTGAGGAAATATCTGAGCTATCATCATGTACTCATATTCTGCAAAGTCTTGATCTCTGCCAGCAAATTGCTTTGGATCGTATCCATCCTAAATTGCATCATACTCATCCTGTTTTGCAGCACCGTCTCACTATGCACCGCATTGTCGCCTTTACGTACTCCGGGCAGCCTCGCTGCGCTCGGTAAGAGGGGTTTTGTATGCGACTAATTTCAGCACGGGCTATACCAACACTAGGGGGTTTACTTTGCCAATACCCGACCCCAACTAGTCTGTAGTCCAATATGGTATGGTTCTCTTGTTTCTATGCCTTTTCAGGGAAACATATTGAATCATCAAGTAGGTGTCTGATGAGGTGTTCCTGGAGCAGTCCTCCAACGCTCAAAATTTGAAGGCGTGATTAGACCTCCAATTTTTAATGGAATCCTCCTTTGACCATCAGCAAGGCAATAATATATCTCAAATGAAGGGCACTGGCAAGACCAAAGATAGGGCATAAAATTAGTCTGGTTGGCACATATATAAAATAATGGATATCCCAGTACCATATTCGGCTAGCCTTATTTGTGGCGTACGGAATTAGGCAGGAGGGGTGGCGATCTTGGGGGCTCAAATAATTCCCACCTACTGTAGTTTGGTTTGAGACTAAGCCTCATGCTCAAGACTAACTTAGACCGACTTAGTACCAATTTAGGATGTTGTGTCAACTAGACACTCGTTTCAAATACTGGTTACCAGTTCCACTGGCGAACAACAGTTCATGTCAGTTTTCAAGATATAGGCCGAGCTCACGTTAAAGCCACTTGTTTTTTGACCTTGTATATCGAATTTCCTGCTCAGCCTATGCCTTGAAAAGCGACATATGCGGTAGTCTCAAACCCAGCTTACGTACCTACCAGCCACATTCCTTTGTTGCAATAATATAATTCTTGGATATACTGTAACTAAACTCTGCCTGGAGTTTAGAAAAGAGAATTCATCTTATTCTGCAAAATCTTGATCTATGAATGGATGGACACACGTAAACATGGTTGGGGCTCTGTGATATCCAGATACTTACTTAGTAAGGTACTAGTACGAAATTTATCATACATTCTTCTATGCCAAGTAGATTGATTTGTACCGTGCCACTCTACACTACCCCTCCTATCTCAACAGTATTCGCGTGCAGCCACTATGTCACTTCAAATACCATCTGCATCTTCCAGTGGTCTTTTCAAGCAGGGCTACTCAACGTAATGAACCTTCAAGCAAGCCTCAATTTGAAAGCAATGCTAACAGACCTCATATAGGCACCAGAGTGAAGATGGAGCTGTCATCAGGAACATAGACGCATGCCGGACAATTGCCCAAACGGTCCAGACGTCCTTAGGCCCTTACGGCCGGAACAAAATTGTCATAAATCACCTTCAGAAAATGATCCTCACGAACGATGCAGCAACTATCCTCCGTGAGCTAGAAGTTGTACACCCAGCTGCAAAGCTGGTGGTGATGGCAAGTCAACAACAGGAAGCTGAGGTGGGCAGGTGCTACTATCTTAGGTTGGGAAAGGAGGCTAATGGAGTACGTAGATGGGAGATGGCACCAATATCGTCATCATATTAGCTGGAGAAATGCTTAAGATGGCGGAGGGACTACTCCGCCTTGGATTACACCCTTCAGAAATCGTGACCGGCTACGAGAAGGCACAAGACTTTGCCCTCAAGGCTTTGGAAGGTGAGGCAGGGACTATGTACAAAACCCTGGAAAAATACTGACAGTACGTGACATAGAGCTCGCAATTGACAAGGTGCAAGACATAAACTCCAGGCCAGAACTCACAAAAGCTCTTCGAACAGTTATCGCTTCAAAACAATCCGGAAATGAAGATCTCCTGGCCCCACTTGTTGCTGAAGCGGTCCTGGCAGTTATGCCTAAGAATCCAATCAACTTCAATGTCGACAACGTACGTGTTGTCAAGGTTATGGGAGGTGGACTAAGTGATAGCCGAGTAGTCAGGGGGATGGTTTTCCCGAGGGAGCCAGAAGGTATGTAAATTCCCAACAATGTGAGGCAGGGCATGCTCACTCCAAAACCTAGGTTCCATTAAATCGGCGAAGAAGGCAAAGGTCGGTGTCTTTGCCTGCCCAATTGATATAAGTCAAACAGAGACAAAAGGGACAGTCTTACTCCATAACGCCAAGGAGATGCTTGATTTTACGAAAGGAGAAGAGACACAACTAGAGCAGGTAATTAAAGAGATTCATGACTCCGGAATAAGGGTGATTGTTGCAGGAGGCGTGGTTGGTGAGCTTGCTCTACACTATATCAGCAGATATGAGATGTTGGTTATAAAGGTCATGAGCAAGTTTGAGCTGCGAAGACTCTGCCGAGTTGTGGGAGCGACTCCATTAGCTCGACTCGGTGCCCCAATGCCCGATGAAACAGGAATAGTTGATGTTGTTGAAACCGAGGAAATTGGGGGTGACCGTGTAACCGTCTTCCGTCAAGGTGAGTCTCTTCTAGTTTTCATACAATTGACTCAACCTGATGACCGCGGCTATAGAAAACGAAACTACACGAACAGCAACTATTGTGCTGCGTGGGGCGACCCAGAACCATATGGATGACGTTGAGAGAGCGGTTGACGATGGTGTGAATGTGGTGAAGGCTATCACCAAGGATCCTCGCCTGGTTCCCGGTGCTGGCGCAACTGAAATGCAGCTAGTTGAGAGGATCATTGCCCATGGAGAAAAAACGCCAGGGTTGATGCAGCATGCAATCAAAAAATATGGGGAGGCGTTTGAGGTGATACCTAGGACTTTGGCTGAGAGTGCTGGGTTAGACGCTACGGAGGTCCTAAGCAGGCTTTACGCAGCTCATCATAAGAAAGATGACTGGAGTATGGGTGTAGACATTGAGGTAGAGTTTGGATCCTCTGTTTTAAAGTATATAGACAACTAACTTTGTTGAATAGGATGAGAAGGGTACTGGGGTTCTGAATGCTACGGAGCGGGGTATTTTGGATCTTCTGAATGTAAAGAGCTGGGCTATTAAGTTGGCAACCGATGCTGTCCGTACTGTGCTCTCGGTGGATCAAATCATTGTCGCGCGTCAAGCTGGAGGTGAGTGCTCTTGTGAGCATACCGCACTGTAATGATCCTGCTGACATGTTTTACAGGTCCCAAACCACCAGGTCCAAACCCAAACTGGGATGAGGACTAGTTAATTCTGCATCAGGAAGGAAGAGTGGGGCTGTGTGGGGTGCATAGTAAAAGTGGAGGAGTTTACAGAGATTTTAATAGGACCCTAGCTCTGCATATCAATAAACAAAGCTGATGTCGAAGTTTCTCCACTGGGCTGACCGGGCTACCTAGTGCATGTGTGGTACTTGCCGACACCTCATTTTTCGTCTGAGGCACTGGTACCCTGGAGTCGCATTTACTCTCATCCCATGGCTCACGGTCTCATTCGATCTTTAGAGTTGTAGTGTAAGCGTCCGCCCCGCGCCTGGGTGTCCACATTGCTCTCAACAGCATACATAGGTATATTCATGCAGGTACCTGTTGTTGCACATCGTCGTTTTCTTGCTAGGCCGTAACGCGCATAGCTCCACGGGGCCAGCCCATAGGTACCCTCTGCCATGGCCAGAGGTCACCTGGCCATCCTTCGAGCCTCCCCCTTCGGCACTCTGGTTGCACGACCCACTGATGAAGGACCCTCCATGGCTATGCATCTGGCCTCGCCCCTGACCGTGTCAAGGTTCAATGTAATGTAACTTAGTCTATTCAATGGGCGTCAATACATATGGCACCTACTCTAAGTAGGTACTGTAAATACTGCTGAGGTGCAGTGCCACTAGCGAGAGCAGATCTGCCCTCTGGTGTCTCAGGGACCGGGACCACAATTCCCCCTCACGTTCCTACATACAAAAAGTAGCACTAGCCAAAGCCGGTGCATCCTTCCCCTTGATCCTTTAAACCTCCCCACCGTGCTCTGCAATTGTCTGCTATTCGTTCACATCCACGAGTGTCAACGCCTTCTACCTCCCCCCACCCCCTGGATGGAAGCGAGAAGGTAAAGCAGGAGGGCAACAGAAAAAAAAAAAAAAAAAGTACACAAGGACACAAGCAAAAAGTTGACTTCTCGCCGACTCCTGTCGTTCGTCCCAACCTTACCCATCCGGAACCCGGCGGTTTTTCAGTACCTTGGTGTATCGATTCCCTGTAGGTTGTTGATACTACGTAAGGGTTGTGGTAACTCACTTTCGGAGATCCTCTGCTCACCCCGCTATATTCATATTATCTACCCTCCAGCCAGCGCCCACCTGTTGCCCGTTTCCAGTGCTCGTCCCGCTCACCCCCCACAGCTGTTACACCAGCACCACAACTCAACGCCGCCGATAAGCCTATCCTGAGACGCAGCAGCGCGCATGGCGGCTGGTACTTCCCACTAGACACGACCTCTCTTTGCATGCACCTCTCTTGTGCCCTTCAGAAGTAGAATTGTCAGAACTGGGATCTATCCGCTTATAATTGCCGCCCATTAGAGCAAAAGTATATACCAATACATTCGGTTTCCTTGTGTTCACGCTAATTGCATGATCTGACTCTTTGATCTTGGTCAGGGTCTAAATAATTATTCCACCATGGCTACACACGCTCCCCACGAGGGTGCCCCCCACAACCCTCCCCGGACACTGGCGGCCAGCTTTTTCTCTTCATCAAAATCGAAAAGAGCCGAGGGAAAAGGGGACGGAAAGGCGCCAATCGACCCTTTGATCTCGCCACGACTACCAAAGATATTAACCAGAGGAGATGGGAGACGACCAAGTGCAGGACTGGCGGAAGAGGAGGCCTCGGCGTCGCCAATTATTGTGCCCACTTCAAGAGGAACATCGACTTCATCTCAGAAGCAAAAGTCTAAACTCACCCCTTCAAATACGTTCAATACACATTACAGGAGTATTTCACGATCAATGAATGATCTTGGGAACATATTCTCTAGGGGAAAGTCGCCACCGAACCGTGATATATCACCTCGACGGCCCCCGTTAAATACATTGCCGGAGGGCAAAAAGAAGGGATTGGGTGCACAAGAATCACCCAGATTGCGGAACGTGGACACTAGTAATGTACCCTTGATATCCGTGATGCAGCACTGTGAGGGAGGGGGTAAAGACGCAATCCTCAAGGAGGGTTGGGTGAATATTGTTGACTCTCACTCTGTAAGGAAAGGACCACTGCGAGATGCGTGGAAGATGCAGCATGCCTTAATAAATGGGAATAACCTGTTACTGTTCAAAGCACCATCACATCTTGGTATCAGGGCATTTGATATAACCGCTCCATCAGAAGCAGCCCCAGTTCGACCACAGACAGCCCCAGCCGCCGCTTCTCCAGCTTCCAATACACCTAGCATACGGCATAGGGCCACCACCAGACATCCCGATTTGATTGTGGACGAGAAGGGAGCTGTGAGTGGTGGCACAGTGGAAGCACTATGCCACGAGGTACTGTTCACAGAGGACAAGTTATTTGTCAAGGGTGCCATTGTCACCCTCCCTGCCTGGGCGACTCCCGAAACCGGATTGTCCATACTGATTGAATTGTCATTGCTGAAAGATTCGGTGGGCCGAATTGGACAGATTGTTTCTATCTTACTAGACTCAGCTCCCGGACTACTTTTGGAGCCTGGCTATTACAATTCTCTACGCCTTTTGGTCGAGAAGGGCATTACCTCCCACGATCAGCAATTCGCAAAAGGGCTAAGAGACAAGGTGGAGGGGCGGGCTACTCAACTGAGGCAATCCCTAGGCTCAATCATCGATATCAGTGACAGTATGTCCCCTTAGTTCATCTAAATTTTGTAAATATCTGACTCTTACAGCCGCAAATTTGCCTCTCGCAGAACTTACTGGGGCGCTGTCGCTCACCCTCACAGCAGATGAATTCCTGCAAATCAGCCCGGAAGTCTTCGCAACCCAGCTTCATATCTTTCACCTGAAGTACTTGGCGGCTTGGAATCCTGCGGACGATCTCTCATTGTTGCTCATGTCACCAAACCTCCCCTCGCCGACTCACCGGAATCCCTTGGTGTTTACTGCTACAAATCTCCATTTCCTTACAGATAGGGTATTTCAGCATGTTCTCGCCGGTGACGCAGTCACTTCACTGAACTTCAGGGTCACTATCTTGTCTCAATGGTTAGAAGTTGCGGAGTTATTGAAAAGGATGGGTGATATGGTTGGGTGGTTAGCTGTCATAATGGCTGTTTCTTCTCCAGCAATTCTTCGACTTCGAGAGACCTGGAGCATGGTAGACCCGGGGCTCGTGGAGCTCTATAGCAAAGGGGGACGAGTATTAATGATGACACTAAACAGAAGAAGGTTGAACTATGAGAGGACTGGCTCCGAGGCTCACGTATTTGCCCCTGAAGGTATCGGTATTGAGGTTGCAAGGGCAGATGTTGTACCATTTTTCGGAGATTTATGCTATTGCCTGGACGACGCATATGCAAGCCGAAATACCGCTATCGACTACCCCAAGTTTCTACAAGGGATGAAGGGGGTTCTGCGCTCACTGGAGAAATGGAAACTATGGTTTGCCTCAAAAGTCCAGAGTAGTACCTTAGAGCAAGAGGAGAGAAAGGAAGTTGAGATATTACAGAGATGCTTCAAGGAGCTCAATCACAATAACCTCAAGCCTCCTTCTGCCACTTCCCAGGCTTACTTTGACATGTCCTTGGTTTGTGAGCCCTCTTCGACGGGCATGTACCTGCAATCACACTATCATCAACGACTACCACTGAGTATTGGCGCGAATCTTCCCCTTGTGTTTACCGATGTAATCTCTCGGTTCTCTCTGTTTGACCGGGAAGATACTCTCGCAATTGCGGGGGGCAGTCATCACAAGAAACCGTCTGGTGGAGGTCTGGCACCCTCACAACAGAACCCCGGGCCATCACAGTCAAACCAGAATTTGCAACCCCCTACATCGGCGAACAAGCCCCTGAGGCGTGTACGGTCCTTTCCTCCTTCCTCGAGGGGATCCCCTTCTACTCATACAACAGGGTACGATGTGTTGGATTTCACTACACGAGAGCGAACTGCTGGGCTGTCTAGTGGTGATGAAGCGATGCTGCGTGCCATCCGAGACGTTGCTGGTGTAAGCCAGCAGTTGTTTTATTCCAAAGATGGCGAGCTGGTACTGAAGTCCATTACCGAGGAGGATCATTCATCGCGCCCCTCAAGTGTCATCGAAGTTACTTCATCCAGCCGTGTCAGCGTCACATCTCGCCGCATATCCGTTCAAATGCACAGTACAGGACCATCTCCTCGCATCTCGGTTCACGGGGAAGGGAGTGTTCTCTCATCTCCTTCAACACGGGCAGATTTATTTACCCTGGAACTACAGGGGAGTAACCTCCAAGTTGTACCAAAGGGTGGCACATTAGAAAGATTAGTAGATATACTAGTTTTAGGTGTCCATGACTTTAGCAAACGAATGAATACTTCGGATAACACTGATCCAGAGCTTCAACCCTGGCTCACCATGGACATGAATGTCTTTACGGTTACCTTTTTTGCTACTTTTCGAAGGTAATATCCCTACATTGAATGAATAACCTCAAGCTAACCGTGGTAAAGCTATTGCTCCCCAATTGTTCTCCTTGACTATCTCAAGAAACGTCTTGTTGGTTCAAAATCGGCAGCAACCATTACCCACAATGCAAATGATGATATTGTGTTTCCTGACTGGACAGGCGTAGACACAGTGTCTGCAGAGCGAATCGACTGGCTCATGGTTGCTAAAATTCATATTGGAATTCTAGAAGCCATCCATCTCTGGGTTTCCGAATTCTTTGTGGATTTCTATTGCGACCAGAGCCTGTCTGAGTATTTTATAACATTTGTTGCAATTGCAAACAAAGAGCTGGCTCTATGGAAGGATAAGCGTAACGAAAGTGAAGAATGGCGGAAGGCTGCAGAAGACATTGACAAACTATGGACAGATCTGAAGAAATTGTTCTCTAAGCAGATGTATACGCCCTTCATTCACACACCTCCGCCAATCACCAAGCCACCCGCCGAGTTGGTGCTACCATCTCCTGCCTCGATCCCAGAGTTGGAGGCCCTGGTGGATCAGCTAGAATCCGCAGTCTCACGATCTTTCAACGCGGTAAAGCTCGTTGACTGGATTCTAGCTTTCGAAATCCTCGAAACGCAAAGTGCGGAGCCGCTAGGATTCTTCGTCCCTAAAATGGCCCTTCTTTCTAATGAGGAGGAGATGAATTTCCAGGACATATTTTTCCTACTGGAGAACCTCCGGCGAGTGAACTCTAATGATACTGTCTTCGACACCCTTCCTGCCCCATTGCAGGGGCTTTGTATACTTCACAGAAGACTTGGGGACTGGGTTTTGGCGCAGATTACGGAGAGCAATATCAAGTTTGAGACTCGAGGAAAACGTATCTCAGCGCTGTTAAAATGTCTGACCATTTGCCGCTCTAGGATGTCAGGCTTGGATCTCTACCAAAGTTCCAACTCAGGGCCTCGACAACACATCCCATCATTTGTGGAAAGTGCAATAGCTGCAGCGTTGGTGAGACCGGAGAGCAGGATCTTCGCCGCAGCTTGGGGTTTTGCAGTTGAATACAACGGGGGCTCTGGTGCACTGGTGGAGACGCTTGAGCAGGTTATACCAAAGTCCGTTGGGCTATTGTCGAACAACCTTCCGATGACTCCCTGTGTTGGGTGGCTGATAGAAAGAATGTTGGAGATTGTGTGCTACGTCCCTAACATGCTTGTGGAAAACAATCGCTTAATCAATTTCGACAAGCGGCGGTACGTCTACAATTTGATCAACAACTTTACCAATTCATGCGGTTATGCGGCGCTTGAAGGCGAGCCTCAGGTGGATGGAGAAGAGGAGATTTGCTTGCCGGCAAACTTTGACTCTGATCGGCGATTGCTACGTGATATTTCCAACCGAGAGAATCAAACTCACCGCAACGGGAAGCTCAAGGTGTTCTGGAAGCTTTCGTATCAGGAACAGGAGAAGCTTCGTCGAGACTCCAAGCAACGTGAAACAATTGAGAGGCAGCAGCGCGATCAAGTCCGGGCCTTGCATCGCCGGCAACCTACTCTTGCTCCAGAGTCAAGTAAAAAAGGTGGCAAGAGGTTGGGGGTGAACACACTTTTCAAGGCGGTGCGGCCAATATCTATGGCCCTGACTAATTCCTGGACTCCACCCACGACAACTGGGCGCATTGTGTCCCCCCATGACCTTCCCCTCGCAAAAGGCATGGTTCATAGTAGGAAGCCTACGGCTACAATAGACCTTTTGGGAGTGACTGGGGTTTCCGCTCCAAAAAGCACACGTGATCGGTTCATGTGGAAAATCCGAACCGACGGTGGCACTGGATATCTTATGCAAGCACCATCTGAGGCTGAAATGGATGATTGGCTCAAAGTAATAGCTAGTATTAGAGGTGTTGCTGCTACGGATGGAGCAGAATCAATTGATGGGTTGACTGTGGTGTCTCAGCCCCGTGTGGCGCTGCCTGGTAAGAATCAATCCCCATCGGCAGAGTACATTACTGATATTCCTATAGTTTTTGGGATACCTTTGGAAGAATTGTGCAAACGGGATAATGTCAAAGTACCGGTGGTCGTTGAAGCTCTGCTGGCCGAAATCGAGTTGAGAGGTAAATAGTGTCTCCCCTACCTACTTTTAGTAACATATCCTAAGCCCCATAAAGGACTCAATGAAGTAGGAATCTACCGCGTGCCGGGATCAGTGTCCAGTATCAATGCATTGAAGGCCGCTCTGGACGTAGGTGAAGAGATCCGCATGGATGATGACCGTTGGTACGACATCAATGCTATTGCTGGATGCTTCAAGCTCTTCATGAGGGAAATTCCGAAACCTCTCATTCCCCTTGAAATCCTAGGTCACTTCAAAACTCTTACATGTAAGTCACAGACTGTGGTACTCATTTGCTAGCAGTTCACTAAATCTGTTATAGTGGAATTACCTGAGGAGGGAGATAGAATCAATGCGTACAGAAACGTCATGACAATGTCGTTACCTCCATACACCTATTATTTTCTACGGCGATTGTATTTGCATTTCCAGAGGTAAGGAGAACCCAAGCGTCTACTCCTCAGATGATTGCATCTAACTTTTGCACACAGGATTGCGGCGAATGCGATGGTCAACAGAATGGGAGCCGTTAATCTCGCCATTGTCTTTGGGATGGGCCTTGCCCCTGAAACGACTACTGGTTTTGGGGTATCCCCAGATCTCGGGATCTATCAAACGATGGTCAAACTGTGGATCACGCATGCGCAGACAATCTTCCCGGAAATAGAAGACGACGAAAACAGTGAGCAGGGCTCCGTTTCCGTGATGAGGCCTGGATCGGCCGATATCCTGCCGGTGGGAGAGTCTACAACTCTTCACGGCAACGACAGCACACCTGTTGATGCAGAGCAGGGCTCGCATGATAGTAGGGAGCATACTGGTGACGGCAACTAGCAGAGACTGGAGCTTGGAGTCTTTTGATCAGGCTGCCCTGGCCATGCGATGTATATCGTTTACATTTAGAGCCTTTTATTACGGAGATTTTGATTTACAGCGTCAGTGCAAAAAGCAGGGAGAAGGGGGCTCGTTGTTTTCTTCTGGCGTAATGGCATGTGTTTTTCTGTTTTTCCTAGTTATATTCCAGTGTCTGCTGTGCATTTTATTACCCATTTGTTTCCCGTCTCCTTGTAATGTAATAATGTGTAGTTTTATTTGACGTCTTGAATATTGATCGTCATACAGCGGCATATCAGGTGCCGATATTACTGTGCCAGGTACTTGGAACTCTCATTGAGAATCTGACTGATGATCAAATTCCAAGGTAGCTAACTAAGCCTACAACGGTAGTCAATTCCTCTTCCAGCAATTTTCTCTTGACCTCGTATGGTTCCTCGGCAGTTGGAGAATCGGTAATATACCGTCAAGGCAAAAGACATGCCATGCCATTGATAAATATACTGGTACCAGACAACATCCCCCCAGGCCGCATATGCGTCAGGATCTTGGCGTTTTCGCTCTTTTCTAGCTTGTGGCCCATAAGTAGGTGGGAAGGGATGATGGAATTGCTCTTCCAAGACACACGCAAGATGACAAAATATGAAGCTGGTCCCACGGAAAATAGAGCTCGGGCGAAGAGGCGATGGTATCGTTGGGCTAGGCTCGCGTAGGTAACAATGGCATGCTTCTTTCTCCAGCCTGTGTGAGATACTTCCAAGTATTTGCAGCTGAGGGTACCAAAGTAGGACAACATAAGAAAAACACAAGAGAAAACAAGGCGCTATGCATATTTGGAATGTCCCAGGCAAACCGCTCACCCCAATTCTGTACTTTCCCGAACCCAGTATCAGAAATATTGTGACTACTGTCCTTCCGAGAGTGTTTTGCCAACAAGACTATAAGTACCGAAACTCTTGACACGAAAACCACGAATAAGACATGGAGAGTAGATGTTTTTAAAATCGCTCCTTTTGCCTCGCCGCAATCGTTCGTAAGTTACCATACACTTTACCCTATATGACCCATAAGAATTAGCAATGTCTGGTCCGACAGCTGGGGGCGGGGAGTAGACGTACTGGTGGAGCACCCAGAATCAAGCTCACTACTGCTTCTCGTGCAATTCTTATGTTCTGGAAACCACCCAATATATGTATTTTGCTATCGGCCAAAACTACCCTAGTCTTTGTTGTGTTTTCAATCGCAAATTTCGTCTTGCCATCTTTCCCCGCAATACGCCCGATCGCACGGCTCAGGTGATCCCCGTTCAGAGTCTTGACGTCCTTCACCTCAAAAGTTTCAATATACAAGTCATCAAGACGGAGCAAGGCAATGGCATCATCGACATCAAAACCAAGGGAAAATGCCCGGATGAAATCGGCACCCTTCTGTAGTGCAGATACGTCGGTTGTGTACTTTGATGATCGAAGCTCAACGGCGCGGTCCTTTAGGTTCATTCGGACTTGTAATTTTAAATGCTCAACTAGCGGAGGATAGATTCGCGCCCAGGAGCCTTTGAGCGGGGTCATGCGGTGAGGTGGAATGGGGACTTTTCGAGATTCGAATTTCCTGAGGGGGGCCTGTATTGCCTGTCAGAAAGGCTCATCAACGATAGTACGGGGTTGAGTAAGTACCAATGCTTTGTCCGGGGCAAAACGAGGTATTCCCTCCTCGTCAATGTGCATGTCAGTATCACCAGGAGCCTGGGTAGCGGCATGGAGGGAGGTTTCGACGGTGGAGGCGTCTACTAGAACTTCATCGTCATCTACAATATATGGTTAGCATAGGAGTGACAACAGCATTGGAGGCAAAGTGGGAACCATTGGGAACTGATGCTGGTACAACCAGACGCTCGTTGTTGGGCCGTATTAAAGCTGTGGGTGCAGGCATCATTCGAGGGCAGGCGAGAAAGTTATAAAGCTAGGGTGAAAGGTATTTACAGTACTAGTGGGGTTGTGGGGCAGCCTCTGAAATCTTGGCACGCTTGGTGCTGGTGCGCACATTAGCTGTTCGGGAAAGCTAGTTACCACTTACGGGGAGCAGTTTAGGGCATACGCCTTTACAATATAAATTGTGGTGCCTTTTCTTGATATGTTACGCAGTATGTCGCACATACCTGTATTACTGTCGTAATGTGAATGTGCATGACCTACCATGGCCACTGATATGACAAAGAATTTCACCCTTAGCAATGTAGTACGTCGAAGAGGATTCAGAATAATACAAATTATCGATACTCACGTGATTACATACACACGACCCCCTCCCACCTCCGCACATCATTCATACCAACACCACAACACAGCATATCAAATCCCATCATAGTAGTTAACGCAAAGCCAGTATCATTCCATTCACATCTCCAGCATCCATCTGAACCCACCTCCTCTCACTCATCTCAAACCCCGGTTGAACAGAAGGAGTTTGTGAATTGAAAAAATACTGGCAAAAGAGAGGATATTCTCGAGGGTTTACCTTAACCCACGTATTATGTATATCACAGCCCCAGAAAAACACAACACAGAATAAAAGCCCAAAAGCCGAAGGGGACCGTAATGCTCTCGAAGCTCCTCGTCACTGAACTCGATCATCCTTACCCAGGAGGCCTCCGCCGCCGCCAATGTCTTGCCCTCTTCCATGTGTGTCGGGCTTTTTCTGTTGGGGAACCGAGCCTGTGCCAAAGCCGGGATAGTTCTGGACACTATCCCTGATTCCAGCTACAGGGTGCCCAAAGCCCATCCTTTCATTAATGATGCCTGCCTACTCTCCCAACCTAAATCCAATTGAACATATTTGGGCATACATGAAGCGTCAACTTCATAAAAGGTGGTCATGGGGTTTACTGGAGCCGATGATGCCATGAGTGCTGTTGATGAGGATTTCTTTCTTTCTAAAGGGGGTAACTCGCTGCTAGATAAAAACCCTGGGAAACCGTGAGCGTGGGAGCTGGAGTATGTATGTAGTCAGGTCTCTAACTGGTGCCCGCCAGACTAGTAGCCAGGTTACTTAACATTGATGCCCTTACCCTAGCCTCGCAGTTGCTGACTTCCCAGATCTCTTGATAAGCCCACTCATAGATAACTTCCAACATATGCCCAGCCTCGGTAGCATAAGGGAAAGGGATGTCCCTTGATGACCATGCGAAAAGGTTGAGGAGTACTGCCAGGGTTCGAGTCCCGGTTGGAGCTCACTTAATAAATAAGGTGGGTCAGCCGGTCCTCGATCTGATAACCTGGTGGGGAGAGTAGCACGTTGGGACCCGTGAGAGCCGCGGGCTAACTCTTTTGTTACTTGGGTTGCTTTTTATCTTTATTTTTTTCTTTTTTTTCAGAAGAGGATTTGATGCCGTCAACTGGGAGATGATGTTCTTGTGCCCTTATTTTTGTGTAGTAGTAAATAGAGATGAGCTTTGCATATGCAGGTTGATAGGTTTACATATGTCATCTAATCACTTAATTGGTTGAGCTGTCAAACCCTGGTTTCGTCGTGTCCTTTGGCATCACGTGGTTTTCAGGGGTTCCCTAAATCCCCAGACCTCTCAAAAGTTTATTTCAACATCAGACCCCCACAACACACTCGAACGTGACGCAAATAGTATTCACAGTAATAGCACAATACTTCCACCATGGAGCAATTTCTCCAGGAGTAGAGGAAGGATGTGATGAACAAGCATCCATACGAATCTGCCATTTTTATAGGCGACAAACTGTTAGCATTAACAGGTGAAGAACTTCTACACAATTACGTCATGCTTGAATGCTGATAGGGCGCACAGATGATCCGAAAGATGCGCTTGTTTCAGGGAACACATCTCCCACAAGGAGGTTGCAATGGACATTGATAGTGACATGAAGGCATGGATTGCTACTCGAGCAAACCTTGGGCATGCCTACAGACAGCTAGGCATGTTTGGTGAGGCACTGGAACAATTTGAAACGGTTATCACCGGCACTACCAGAGACGCCAACATATACTCTGCAGTCGGATTGGTCAACTTGGCAAGAAATAAACCGTGGGAGGCCATCCTAGCGTGCTTCCAGACACTCGCTATCTCCCCACAGGATCCCATTGCCGCAGAGATCTTGGAGAAGGCGCTGAAAGAGAATATAGATTCTGGTGGGAGGTACAGGACAGAAGTATGGACTGGAGAGTTTGTTAATAAGGGGCTTTTCGTACAAGCATCATTGGAGACGAAGGGGAGGTAGTGGTAATGGAATAGTCGTGAAGCCTAAGAGTGAACCAATGGCAAAGTTACTGGAAAGGATAACCCTCCAATGCACCGGAGTGTTTAATTGTATCTTTGCTTTCAAAGTGGTACTTTTACCTTAGCATTCCATTTCGAAACTCTGCCCATATTCGGCTTTGACTTTACTGGGTCTATGTGGTGCTCCCAGAGAGCGTTTGACTCCTATATGCCATTGGTACGGAGGGTGTCGTGTGAGGGTAATTATCACCATAATCCCCAACTCGAGCCTAAGGCGTACTAGATAACAGTGTAAAGATATCGAGAGGATGCTAGTATATTCAGAATAAGAACAATGCTCAAAGAGCTCTGCAACTATGGTACAGGATGGGCAAAT
>Ga0307514_10001459_pt1 | contig 28849 bp, 32 predicted proteins | sample 16_EM_MG_FD_203088 | JGI IMG/M metagenome (GOLD analysis project Ga0307514, IMG submission 203088) | Populus trichocarpa ectomycorrhiza microbial communities from riparian zone in the Pacific Northwest, United States - 16_EM | ecosystem: Host-associated > Plants > Roots > Unclassified | place... | reverse complement strand
CAAAGGAGCGCTGGAACCTATTATTAATTTAGCATACACTTTTATAATCTCGTAGGCTAATTACCATTGCGCAAGCTCATGTTGGTTCAAGAATTTGTTTGCCAAATGGTAGCGATAGAGCTGTGCACGCTCACCATCTGTTGGATCGGAAGTTGCTGTATATGGTACAGATCCCATTGTGTACTGGGAAGAAAAAAACAGTCAGACTGTGGGACATAAGCTACAAAACTCAGCCCAAATACCCAGAATATCCGACTTTTTAGGCTAAACTCATACCCTACTATGCTATCTCGGAGTGCCTGTACACACTAATCCGTAATTTGGGAAGGCGCCAACAAGTATGCATGCAATGTACAGTTATGCGGTTTTTAGCCTCTTAGGCTGTCATTTCTACTAACAAAAAAACTCGTCAGGAGTTTTCTATGCGTTATCAGAGGATATGCGCTTACATAGGATGCAAAGTCATAGGTTCATTGCTTCCACCTCTGGATATCCACGGGTTTCAGCGGCCCGAACATGCATCGGGCTCGAGCCGAAGCTTGAGCTTTTCTCCCCCTGGCTCGGCTCGTGTCCAGGCGTACTTTATACAGAGAACCCTCGCTACAAGCATACCAGATACAACCATATAGCACTGGGAGCCTGCACTGCTGCTCCCCCATGGGCTATTTATCCGGCCCAGGCCACCTCTTCGCTGCGGCCTGAATCAGAAGGCCTGGCTTGTTGAGAACACTGGTCAACTTCATTGAACTTCAACTTTAAAGGCGATAAACTTTTAGCCAGCCAAAACGAGATCCCTAAATAAAGTTTCATTCCCAAATTTTAAGCTTACAGCAGGATTGCCCACACCCAACTCAATCTCTTGTAGGCTTAAACCCAGAAATATCTTAAGCTATATGGGTAAATTGAGGCGGACTTAGGATCCTATCACGTGTAAGTCCGTTTTATTATGTAACATTTGTAGCACAGTGAGGTAGGTACCTGGTGAAGTAGTGCCTAGCTACTGTACTCTACATACCTAGAAATATACCCTGCTCGCACTGTATCAACATGTTCAGAAGATTGCACGATTCGACACAGGTGGTTGTATACTTATATAGGATCGTCGATTCAACTCACCTTGGATCCCATTACAAACATACCCGACCAAAGCATACCCTTTTTTTGCTCAGCAAATGTACGCTAGGTATCTCGCAGGGATGCTTATCGATAGTGGGGTCCATCCCACATTTCATACCAGGCGTTGAAATTTAGTGACCGAAGCTCTGCCAAGCCGCTAGGTGACGTCTGGATCCCCCCAAGTAAGTACGTCAGGGATCCTCGTCGCGCTCCTAGGCCCTATTGGAAGTCTGTCCGTGTTGGTTGAGGGTGCTCTAGAGGAGTTGATTGCAAGTGGTTGAGGACGGGGAGGGAAGGACGCATATATAAAGTCACCAAAATGAATTCAATACCCAATATGTATGGATATATCAGTATGGCCTCCCAGATGACCCTTCCTCCGCCGCGCCTCTAACCCTCCGCATACACAAAGCATCCTACCAATTTGTCCAGGAGCACGAGGGGGCCTTCACCTATGATCTATATACATGTAAAATCAGCACTGAAGGAGGAGCCAGTAATATGGCAGAATAGTAGGACTTTTACTTGAAGCACTAACCTATGCAAAATGTTCAATATCAAGAGCTCTTAGTGGATAAGCCAAACCGGGGTATAAGGTTAACTATGCTGTAGAGTATAGTTGATTCCATAGTTGTGTTTAGCTAGAATAGGGGTTTCTGGTCTATAGCTGGATCTATAAGTAGATATACTGGACGCGGTTGACTAAAGTAAGATATGCCTATACTAAGTATACATCTAGTCTGCCGGGGAACTATATATCATGTGTTTCTGGTATGACTGACCAACTAGCCTGTCTTGGCCAACTAGTAGGTATTGGTACAACCAGACTACTGGCACTGCTGGCATACTTAGTCTGGTTTGGCACGATACTGCGTCAAGGTATCCCCTCTGTGTGGCAGACACCTCAATAGTCAACGCCTCTATAGTCTAGATATACGCCTCCACCCCTACAGCGATGAGCCAGCAACGAGTACCCAGCATAAACACCGAAGCATTTTCCAACGCCAGCCCACGCACCCGGCTGGAAGTTTTCCAGCGCGATGGGAGATGTTGCTGGTTGTGTCTCCATAGAGTTGCACGCGCCCTTGTCATCGCTTATCAACTTGGTGCACCACAAACCGAATGGGTAGGGATATCTATAAGCCATACCACGTGTACGGCGTGCTGACCAATGATTGAAAACAAGTTTATTTCCTTTCAAGAGATGGGGGTCATTCCACCCACTCTGACCCACCTAGCACATGCAGACAATCTCATCCCGTTGTGTGCAACTTGCCATGAGTGTTTCGATGGAGATCGGCCGTACTGGGCGATGTTGCCGACCGAAGACATCATCGACCTGTTTATTGACCACGAGCGGAATGATTATATCCGTCGTGAGGCCGCAGCTCGGAGAGGATTACAGCAGCAACGGTCTCTACCTGTTATCATTGATGAGGTGTTGTATGTACCCTACTTCCTCCATGAGAGTATTGCCGAAGGGCTGCAACCCGGAAACTGGCCGAAAGCCTGGGGAGGAGCACCCGCTATGGCAATTTTAAAAGCAGCCGTAGCTAGCAATACCCCTTGTCCATCGCAGACGATACGAACACCGCTCGGGGTCGATGTACGCCTCGGAATTCCTGGAGAAATACGCACTAAAGTCACAGAGCTGGTGGTCTTGTGGTCCCGGCCTGACCCGGAGCCAGTACGGCTACGCAGGAGCAGGAGGCGGGGAGGCAATAATCCCGATGATGAACGCGGCCCTGCGGGAGACACACAGAGAAAAGGCCGGACTGGCAGAAAACAGGACCCACGGGGCGCCGGGCATTTGCGGAGAAGTAAACGAGTCGCAGGGAGGACGGCGGGGCCGGGTGGTAGCCATGCAGGTCCAGTGGATTTGTCGCACACGCCGCATGGTGGCAGCATGCCTCTTCAGAAACGTGTTGGGGCATGACTTGAGAATGTTGAAAATGCAAGTGCTGGTACCGGCTTTTAAGTCATTTCATTTTTTCTTTTAAGGAGTCATTAATCGTATTAGACTATGACGATGGACTGCAACATTCTGGTCGCCCAGATGCCTCTCTCCCCTCCCGGGCCAGTCCCTGCCCTCCCCCAAATCTACTATACAAAGTACTAACTCCGCCCCCCCCGTTCACATATGAATCTCGCCACTGCCCCGCACCATTCCTCATCCTCATGCGCCTGCTCCTACGATCTCCCTATCCCATCCCCTATCCCTGGGCACTGGAACAACCCGCCGCATATGCAGGTGAGATCGTCCTTCTTTCCCATTTCCTTCATTCATGGCTGCTGTGGGCCCTTGTCCGTCACCAGGTACGTAAGGCCCCGTATCGCGGTCCGTGCCCACTTTATATGTGCCGGTGGTTTCGGGTAGGGAAGGCCTGTCGGATGCCCGCTGGTGTTACTATATCAGGCGGGCACATTCTTTCCCCCATCCATGCCTCAATCTTCGCCTCTCTACGTAGTCTGGTTGGCACAAGCCGCTCGTACCTCTCTACGGAGGTTCACAACAAAAGTCTTTTTCATCTGCCTATTTGGGAATAGTGGATATGCGATGTTATGCGCGCATAGTCCTGGCATATGCGATTGAACTAACATGCCATACAACTGACTTCTAATCTAAATTTAATGCTCTACTGGCCTCCCATACCACCCACACCATCCCCATCATGTGCCCATTGCCGTTTCTGCCACATCCATATCCCTCATGCCACATCCATATCTCCTCATGCCACATCCATATCTCCTCATCCCCTCATATCCATGACGCAGGTATCCGGGGAGACAGGAACCTCACATTGAACTTCGGAGGTCCAGGTGGCCTTCCACGTTTGCGAGCGCCCCATCCGCAGTGGTATTTTGACCTCTTCTCCTTGGGCCTTGGCCTTGACCCAGTAGCTGGCTGAGAGATAGGATCCACAGAAACGACTTGATCAGTTGCTAGAATGTCATTCCACTGAGCCTCGTTAAGGCCTTCCACATCAATGGCGGCATTCTGGAGACCACCATCCGCCACCATCCGAAGAGGTTGTTGGTGAGGAGGAAGAGGTGGACATGGAAATTGTGGAGGATCTGGATAGTGATGCCTCCTTTCCATCACTCTTTGGCCACCAGAGTAAGTGATCTTGAACTACCCGAGGTTCTTGAGTGACTGACTGACTGACGTTGTTAAGGGGCCGAAAATGAGGAAAACTAGCCACCCTCACCGGCAGCCCTGCGAGGCCTCCGTGTCCCGATGCCCTCCTCTTCTCAAGCCCCAGCCGTGGTTCTTCCCCTGCAAAGGGTACTTCCCTTGCTTCCCTCCCCACCTCCATTGCCTCCTGTCTCCTCCCCATCTCGACCTCCCGTTTTCTGGCCCTCCCTCCTCCTCTTGCCCCCCCCCCTTCGTGGAAGGCACGACCTCAAACGGCGGTTGAGGGAACGACGGCAACGACGTACCGAGCGGCAGCGGGACCGTGGGGGAGCGGGTGGGGAAGTGGATTCGGACAACCGGGGTGGGATTAGGGATTACTGTGGTGGGAAACGTGAACCTCGGCTGTAACTTCTTCGTGAAATAAAAAGGTGCATTCGCGTAGTTTATGGCATGCATATGCACGCATATATGCGTGTATATCTGCTATTCCCAAATAGGCAGCTGGAAAGACTTTTGTTGTGAACCTCCGTATCCGCCGCCTCATTCCCGTCACTCCGGATCCCCCATGGCCTTTCACACACATCAGTGTCCGTAGTCTCTCCATCATCTGTCTGACCAGCGTTTCCTCAATCCATGAACGGGTTCCTGCGACATCAGACATCAGATTGTATATTCGCTGTACCGCACCCTGACTGTGAGTGCAACTACATCACACCGATTACTCCTTAGGCCCAAGCTGGTGATTAATACTCTCACACGACACCTAATCCCCACGATATCTCCGGATATCCACCGATTTACACCTGATTGCCAGCTAACATTACAATGCCTCACATCCCTAAGGACCTGTGAGATCCATTCTCACCCCGTCTTCGTTAAAATCTCTCTCGATTCCCTCGGTTCCGGCGAAATCCCACCGCCGTGCGACATGGCAAATGCCACCGGCATAGATGAATATGCCATAATAGGTGTCGCTGGATACTCCTACTGTACAGAGTATGAGGTGAGAATACGAGTGTGAATAAGCTGATCGAATTAATCTATCTAGCAAGTATTCTAAGCTGTATTTACATGGTTTGGCACCGTCAATATGTAGCTGTGACATGAGGTCATAGAAAAACCTGTTAGCAGAGAGGATTGCTGAAAGTGGTGTTGAGTGTAACTAAGATAGAAAAAACCCAACGGATTAGGCTCAAGAGGGTTTGATGTAATACCGTAAAAACTGCCGGATAAGACTGCAGTCTTAAACTCGGTACGGCAGCTTAACAGTAAAAAACGTACGGTCTTACTTATAGCTACGGTCTTATATACAGAGCATTTTCCTAACCCATGATTTCCGCCCTAAATCTAACTGACCAAGCGAACTGTCGCATCCTCTATTGATTCTGATGCAAGTACTGGTGGCGCTGGCTCAGATTGATTTAAGTTCAAGCGTAAAAATCTGGTATTTCGTGGTCTAATCACTGTAGACAGTGATGACCGACCTGGGCGCTGGTGATGGAATAGGCATTTGAGGCAAGGTATTGGTACTAGTATTGATCAATTTTGAGGTCGATATAACTACTTACACCGTCAAAATTCATACTCTTTTATCTTCATTTAAGGCTGCACGTAGCTTCTAGCATACAGTCTTATTCACAGTGCTTTCCCTGGGTTTCGCCTACCCGCTAAAACGTACGGTCTTACTTACAGGTACGGTCTTATAAGGTTATACAGTCTTATCCGGCAGTTTCTACGGTATTGCAATACCCATTCTTCGCGGGTACCGTTGGTACAGTGCGTGGGGGGGAAGTGAGGACGCACCGTACTATTCCCCCCACGCACTGTATGTATTAAATATCGTATGATTTGGTTTTTAACGACCCGATGCTACTGCAGCAACAAGGGTTGACAGCGAGCGACTTATGTACATTTAGTTAGCTACGAGCTGTGAACTCAACATTCTCATCCCCGGTCTCAGCGCCAACATCTATCGTAGTATCTAAGTCCTGTGTCCAATCTCCAATTTGTAAAACGTCGGAGAGCATATTTTTGACTGACAGCTCATGGTCACAACTTCGATCGATAGGTAAAGAAAGGCCTACTCTGCGGAAGCTAGATTGAATAATCAGGCTATGCTTCCGGTGAAGTATATCCCATGCACATGCGTCTATCTCCAACTGAGAACTGATTGTTCAACCACTTCTCTGGCTCTCGATCCATCTCTTCATCAGCTACTTCCCATCGTATTGCCTTGAATATTTTATTGACAGCAACATCTAAGTTTCACATGTATAAGAGCGTCTCACTCTCTGAGTTGGACCAGACTAGAGCCTTCGCACTCCTGTGGAGCGTGGGAGTAGAATCGTATTTTTGACGTCTTGCCTGGCCTATATACAGAAAGCATGATAAATTCGAAGCACTTGACAAAACGCTGGATATTGAAGAACTGAGATGCTCAACTAACACGCGATTCTACCTATCTACCGTACTCTCACGCTTCCTACCGTACATTTGTAAATGTATGTAGGTAAAAGGGGATGCTCGTTGCTTACTAAATATACATAAGTCGTCCACTGGCAACCCTTGTTGCTGCAGTAGCGCCAGGTCGTTAAAAACCAAAAAATACAGTAGGTATCTACTCGAGTTATATGCATTAGCTGCCAGGTCAGGATGAGGGTAACCGTGTAGGGTCAAGCTGGGGGAACATACTATAAATGTCTAAAAAGTAACACTTTGGGTAGTCTGGCTGCACTTTGGGTCTCTTAATTGTTAGTCTGGCTGGCTCACGAGCGGCTTGAGCCAGCCAGACTAATGATCTAGGTGCTTGTTATTTCCCCTTTGGGCGATTCTTGGCAGTGTACACTACCCCTCCGCTTCGCTTCTGGATCATAATCAACCTCCTTCGGCGCGCGAAGCCCGGCCATCCTGCAAAGGCTCCAGCTCCAAGAATGGATTGAGCTTGAACGGCAAACAATTAGAGCATATATTCCTGCAGCTGGGATGAAATGACGATATACTATCACACATTTGTTTGAATCAGGGGGTCCACATAACAAACTTCCGCTGCAGTTGCAGGGCAGTAAATTTAACATCTTCAATATAAGGAGACCTCGAGGGCCCTCAGATGTCGATTTAGCAGAAGGATACAAGATACGATCAGAATCTAAACTGGCCTGAACTAGCAAAGTAGAGGCAGTTTTTTTTTTTTTTGAGTCTATACGCCTTTCCCCCGAAGGGAGCCTGAGGCTATGAGGCGGAAGTAGAGGCAGTATTATACCAGTGGCAGTAGTTAATGCAGAAAGATTTCCTAGCCCCCCACTCTAGCTTTGTTCCATATTTATTTATTTCCTCTTGATATAAGAATATATTGGTTACAGTCACCGCTCGTTATAAGCATACCCGATATAAGCATATATTCGCTATATGCATGACACCGCTGGTCCCAATTATAACGAGAGTTAATTGTATAAGCATATCTCACGTGATTGCCTGGCTCGGGTAGACATGCTGGTCACGAGATTTCTTTTTTACACTCATTACGTACCCTTTAAGGGTACGCCACCGCAATGCGGATGGATTCAGGTTCGGGTCAGTTAGTCGCCCTCGCTGGTCTCGAGATACCTCTGTACTAGACACTACCTATAGCAGTCTGTTAACCTGAGAGAGTGACTGTTTAGCACTCCTCTATGATCATGAGGTATAACGAATATATACTTATATCGAGTAGTTGATAACGAGAGTATATTGTAGTAATACATGCTACTGAACATGTTTCCAACCAGGGTATACAAGTTCTCCATCGGGGCCCCCTCCATACTGCAGCTGAATAGTTCTATGAAATCCTGGGAACAGCAAAAAATAACCATATCTATTAAAATGGATTTCCCCACGTGCCTCTCTCACTATTAACGGCCTCTTCAAGCTTCTGAATCTTCGTCTTCAATATTTTCTTATTAGCGTCGTTCTCCTTGTCCGGGTCACCTCCATGGGCTTTCTTCAAATCATCTAGACCGTTCTGCATATGATTATCGGCCTTATTCTTCGCCAGCAGCCACCTCCCCCTGATCCAGGTATCCCACTCTCCTTTCAGTTGAATTTTCTTATAACCGTTAAATCCCGGAAATGATTTCGCCACTAGTAAATCCTCAACCGCCTCCAGTTGAGTTCCAACTCGGTTCGCTTGTGTCTTTAGCGTGGTTTGGATTGTGGAGATTTTATGGTACTTGTATGCCATGATGAAATCCTTAACATTCTTTATGGCGCTGTCGGGGTTGTCGCTCACTTTTGTAGGCCATTTTCGGGCATCAACAGCGTCACCATCTCCCCACATCTATATTTGTGATCGTTAGTTTGGATGCCAATTGCAGTCCCAAGATTGAGACATATCCTTGATATCGATGTGCACTCTGGTGGAGATCTCTTTACATACCCTCTCCTTTGCCCTATTCGCACCCTTCTCTAAAATTACCCATTCAGCTGTAAACTGTGTCCTGCTTGGGAACGCTAGCGCTGCCGCGTCTGTTGCTCTCATCGCCGGGAATCCTGGCATAGTAACCCATGATGAAAGCGTCCCATACCAATACGGTTGCATGTAGTGACAGAGATCGACCTTAGGGTTCCACCTCTGCGTTGGGTCCGTGGGTTGGGGCACAGGATTGTCGAAAGCCACACCATATTTTTGTTGCATCTCGTCGAAGAAAATAGGAAGTAGCTGAAATTCGAGAACGTGCTCAGTGGCGACACTGTTACTCCCAGACCCTTTGGCTCTGTTGGGGACAATTCCAAAAGTGAAGTCGTTGCAGTTGTCGGGGACAAGGGCGGCGTAGGTCTTGATATTAGAAAGGGCCTGGTACACAATGCGGAAGCATCCACTATAATTAGTTAACTGTACATGTCTGGTGCAATTTGTAGATTTGGGCAGAGGGAAGCTGGCACGGGGCCGCGCTCTAATGTCGTGATCCTGCCTCTTGTGATAACGGGTTCACGGACACATAAACAAACTAGGACTTACAGTCACAATATCTCCAGAGGAATCAAACTCTGGAGAATCAGTCCTCATTTTTTGGATTCCTACGCAAAACTCAATTGTCTTGCGCGATGCTCGCTTTGTAAAGAAATTCAGATGCTGCCCCAGTTCTTGATCCCTTCTCGATTTGCGAATTTTAACACCTGTTTCTAAACCAGGAGCTCTCTTTGAGATAGCGCTAGGGTCATCATCTTCGCCGTCGTCCCAACCAGTGATTGATGCGCATTTCGACGGGTCGGCGACACTCGGGTTGGGGCATGGGAAAAACGATGGAGGGAAGCGCATGAGGGGGCCCACAGTTATGCCTCGCCTCGTGAGGGAGTGGAGGGCTGGCGAGGAAGTGTTATATTCTTGCAATTGACCTCGTCGGTGAAGCTTATGCCTAAACATTTGCCTATGGCGACTGCCACTGGGACCAATCATCATGAGATCATTTCCACTGTTTCCACTTGTACCACTGAGGTGTGGTCGCGGCCAGTCACTCCGATCCTCAAGCTCGCACACTGGAGGGCCACGCTTCACTCGTGTCGACGCCTGTTGGGGGCAGGTATTCCCGTCCACAAGCTTCTTTGCTGGCAGCGATGCAATCTGATACGTTGCTCCGTTCCAAGTAGAAAATATACTTGGAACCTCCACCTTTGCATATAAATCTGCCCCTACATCAATTCCGTACTTGAACGGACACACAGCCGGATCGCTAGATAGCTCTGCCTTTGCATACATACGCATCCAGCCGTCCGCTACTAGGGAGATCTTTGCACCTTCGACATTCCAGCTCTTGTCAAAGTCAATGCCGAACACGAAGGTTGGTTTCAAGTGTGCCGTGAGTTGACCCTCCGCTGTTAGCGAGTAGTCGAAAGTGGGTTGTTGCAGGCCTTTGAGCGTCATATCGCGTGTTACAGTACTGAGGGATTTAGGGTCGTATTCGCTTGATGGATTAGGGTACGTTTGCTGGACATCCCACGAGGCAATGTCAACCCGGGACTCAAGATGGCCCTTCAATGTCACGTCTGCCTCGGCACTAGCATAGAGTTTGAAATTTGGTCCCACCGTTAGCAATTTTGGGATGCTGAACGTTGCCCCGGGGAAGTTTTGCAGGCCAACGAGCTCCTTGTCTCCTGTTTTGTAAACAGCTTTTCCTTCTGCGTCGAGGGTAAAGATTGCCGTCACTTCTCCGCGGTTTTTAAAATAGAGGTAGGAGTTACTCAGGTCAAGGATGCTAGGGAAATCGAGTTTTGCAATAATAGTCAGTCCGAAGCTGGTCGCAACCTTGACTTTGGCGGATGCACGGACATCCATGTGGCCGTTCACTGTGATACCGTTCGACAGCGTGCATGATGGCCATTCCTCCTTGACGAGAATAGCTGTGAACGATTCATCGATATTATGCGTGTACTCGGGTTTAATGTTTGTGCCCAACAGACCCCTCAGCCAGTCAATAATGTCGCTACCAAACCACCGCTTGTGGAGATCCTCTTTACTCAGAGCACTGCGATGAACGTCGTCTCTCCACTCTTCCTCAAGCCAGCGACGGTGACTACCTCGAGTGTCGCCAAGAGAGCGTTTTACTCTGCGTTTGGAATTTGCAGCCGCTTTTTCGACGATATTATCCCAGTATCCCTATGATCACGAAATTCTTAGTTAGCGAGGAACATGTACCTAACAATATGAGAAAAAGTAACTCCTCCAAAAAAAAAAAGTAAGAAGGAAGCAGCAGAGAGAGGTGGGGGACAGGCGGTTGGGTGGGGACTGGTCTCATGGTAATAACATGAAAAATGTAGCAGTGAAGAAACTTACCACTTCGTTACTAAAGTCGACTCTCATTTGTGTGTCTCCAAGGTCTCTTGGAACCCTTCTCCACTCAAAGTCAAACGTAAAATCATACACGACTGGTTTCTCCCCTCCAAAATCCCTTTTCGACAAATGTGACGGCAGTGTTTGATTTTTCGCAACCTCCAAGGACTTTGCGACGGCATACTTACTTGGTCCACAGCCCGGGGGGAGTTCTACAATCGTTCCCGGAACACCGTGGCCGAGGTAGATCTTGTCACAATTACTCTCCTTCGACATATCCATACAAATCATCTGGACCGTCTTTGGCTCATCATGATCTTGACTCGCTTTGTCACAATTAAATAACTCCCAATGCGACCCATCCCGCTTATCTAGCGAGATTTGGATTGCTTCTGGGGAAGTCAGCACCCAAAACGCGAATGATGCCTCATTGGGGTCGCCTGAGACCTGAGTATCTGCTATCCCGTCTCCCCAAGTGTTATCGATCTTGACATCAAAGTTCACAGGATCGTTCTCTGGCGGTGGATTCGGGAATAGGTTTTTCAATGGCACAGGTGGGAATAAAGGTTCTCCGTCTGCAGCTTCGCAGCAGAATACTCTTGTCCGCTCCATACGCGGGAAACAGGACACGCCTGCTCCGTATTTGCTGTCTGTGAGCTGGACTTGGGAACCGATCTCACAGTGGTTGTCGAAGCAGGATCCAGGCTGACCATACCAATTACAGTTTTTCCACCGCTTCATCCCGGCAGGAGTGCAGCAGTAACGGCTAGAGAGCTCTATGTCGGCGTCGTCGATAATGCTGGCCAGAGCCTGGCCAAATAGTGGTCCGAGGCTCAGGATATCAGCAATTGTTCCTAGAAATGTTCCTTTGAATGTCTAGATGTTTTGACCCGTCGTTAACCAACCAACCAGCCAATATGCTCAAGGGCCGACGGAAAATACGTCGACACAGAGAACCCAGAATTATGTTGCAACATACCCGAAGCTCATCACCACTCTTACAATTCCCGTCTGTCCAATAGCACCCAATGTCCTTCGCTGCTGGAACGTCGCAGCAATAGACCTTATTTCCATCTTCGCAATACTTCCCATCTCCCCATCTATTCAGCTGCAGTGCTACTTCGCCTTCATGGCAGTGCCCGTTACAGCTTGGTGCAGTACCACGCCATCTACATGTGGCCGGATTGGGCGCCGAGGAAATCGGGCAGCAGAGCAAGCTGTCCTTCTCTTTCGAGTGCCGTGTAACCGGCTTCGCGCCACCACAGGGTTGGTTGGTGACTTTCATAAAGCCTGGTTGACAGGACGTTGCGCCACAGTCAGTCACGTAGCAGGATGTGGCCGTCACATCCTGCCAGTAGGAAGCGTCTTTTTTGTCTTTGGCAAAGACGGACAGAGATTTGGGGGCCAAGAGGGCCTTTAGAGCACTTAGGTCAGCAGTATCCTGGTCGACCTACAGGATAAGATACCCATTGTTAGTAAACTATTAATCGCAGGGTGAGTGGAACTCCAGCGGCCGAAGCATGAAGACCGCTACAGTACCCGGAAGAACATAGGGATCTAACTCACCGACCAGATCAACAACCCACCCAACCCTATATCGTTGGCAAATTTAATCTTTGCTTTGATGGTGTCCTCATCGTCCTATAAATATATTGACATAATGGTATGAGAACATGTATACGTGAGTGTAGCTGTAACTTATAAGGGTAAACAGAACTTACATAGGAGACCCATTGGTCTTGATTCCAAACAATATATTTTACTTCATTTTCCTTGTCATAAAACGGCTGCAATTTATACTGGTCAATAACCTGCATAATTTCCCTATACGAGAGGGTTCCTGAATTCCCCGAACACTAGATAAATGTTACACAAACGTCAGTCTTTAGGTCAGTACTTTCTGTCTAAGAAGCATGGAACAACGTACCCCACCCGGCGCAGCTCCACCCTTAAATTTACACCCTGGTCGATAACATGCTGGATCTGAGAGCTGGAACGATCGCCCGTAGAAACCAATACCAAGGTTGAGCTTTCCTGCGTCAACACCGTTTCGCCAGAGAAGATCCAGGGCCAGTTTAATTTCTGTGAGATTTGTGTGTGCAAGCACATTATTACCAATGGGATTTTGTGAGTCCCAAGTGCCGTGGAGGCTAAATAAGTTTCATAATTAGTCAATATTCGTTTCTCTAGTGTTATTCAACTCACTCGTAACTCATGACATTTACAAAATCAACGTGGTCGATGGACTTGAGGTCAAAGTGTCTCAGATACCAATAACTCGTCGGGATCGTAAATGAGACCACATATTCTTGGGGTTCTTTGGAAATGGCCTCTCGTAATTCCTTAAGGAATTGCGTAAAGTTGATGCCGTCGTTATCAGTACCTCCTCTGTCATCTGCGCCAGGATATTCCTGCAGAGGTTCATAAGTTAGGTAATGGGTTCTAACCTTGTCAATACCGCCAGCTCGCGATCGTCATGTGTATACTTACCCAGTCGAAATCAACCCCATCAAAGGCATACTGCCTCATGAAGCTCAATAAATTTTGAATAGCTTTCGCCCGATTTGCACTTGTGCTAACCATATCACTGAACACTTTCTGCGTTGGCCCTGGGTCATTAAATGTCCACCCACCCAAAGCCACGACACATTTCAACCCTGGGTTCCGCCGCTTCAGATCTGTAAAATCCGTGAATAATTCGAACGGGAGATTATCCATTGGCGCGATACTAAAATCTCCGGGGTTAATGTACCCAAACGAGAAATACAAATGCGTTAGCGCTCCCACCGGGATATCACTAAAACTCATCCCCGTACATGTTCGATCGTGTACCCATGCTTCATAGTATCCTATGACCTTACTCTGCACATTCCCCCCTGATTTCCCACTGCCAGGTTGGTCGCAGTTGCTCTGGCATCCCTTGGTTATGTCATCATCCTTTGTGCAGAATTCAGATGTCATGCCGCAGAAACCCCATGGTCCACAGCAGACTTTTAGCGGGCATTCTTTACCGGGGGGGTCCGCATACCGACCGCAATCGGCCTTTGCGTTGCAGTTGGACCAACATACATCGTTGGGAGATTGTCCGTTAGTGCCGCACGCCTCGGGCCCATAGTTGCAATACCCAGTCGTTTTGGAGCAGCATGCACCTGCGATAGTGCCACCATATGAAGTTAGCACATATACTTGCGGCGTACGAGATTGAGACTTCAAATGACAAATCCAGCATTGGAATTCCAAGAAGAGATGCGGGGGTACCATTTGAACAAGGCTTTGTTTGTGAGCAAGAGAAATCGTCATTCGTGACCTGGCGTGAAAACAAAGTGTGGGTTTGGTCCTGCACAGAGTTTTGAGGTGCCACACACATGGGAGCATCTTTGGGAACAGCAGGTTTCACGGAGTAATCGAATGGACTGTTATTATATCCAATGGAAGGTCAGCAACCTGCAGTCGCTCCAATCATAGAAGGAAGGGCAAAAGTTATCGATGTCACGGTCGTTTAACAGATCTATAAGGAAAAATAACGACCACAAACACGGAAAAACCGATCCCCTGAGGCCACCAATAGTCCAATGAAAACATTCTGTGGAAGTCGGAACAATCTCTAGTCCAGGAGTGGGGATCGAAAAGCTCACTGGCATGGGCAAAATTGATAGCCCAATTAAAGTAAAATCAACTCACGACGCATATTCATTTCTACAGATGAGTGTGGTGTCTTCCACCACCCCCGATTCCTGATGATGAAATGCAAGTGCTGGGTGTCCATTCACAGGAGAAGTTGCGCCTAAAATAATAAATATGAGGAGGAAAAGGACCAATGTGTGGGTTGAAAGTGAGAAAATTCGGAAACATGACTGGACTTGATGTTCGCGACTCATGTTCATAGACCCGTATCCCGGGGATGGACTGAGTGAGGGTATGGCAGTTGTTAGGTCTGGTGAAGACACCTGTGCAAAGAAATGCACGGTGTTGTTCAAGTAGCTATAGGGACAGAGAGCTTGAACTCAAACTTTGACAATTATCAAACTTGACCTAGGCACATTAATATTGGGTTCTATCTCATTAGACACTGTGGAATCCAGAGTGCGGAACTCAACCTGCAGGTGTAGTAACCGAAATGTAAGCCGTAGACCCCTAACACACATTCATGATATTCACAGGGGTACGAAATGAATTGGTGTAACTGCAGCTCATTAACGGCCACCCACGGATAGTAGTGGCGATGCATGAGGCGGTGTAGAGACCATGTGCAAGCGTTGGGATGTCGTAAATGGTCAGCTTATTACCAACATTTCCAGAGTCATACGGAGCAGGGTTTCCGGTGACCCAGCAACAGGTCGTTAATGCGGTACTCAAGCAATGCAAGGGCGCGAGCATTACCCCTCACCTTATCTTCTTGTAGTACGAGTCCGAGATAGGGTCTTGAACCCCGCCATGATCTTTGGTCGAATGTTGGCACTAACTTTGAAAAAAAAATAAAAAAGATGAGGCCCACGGGTTGGGATGGAACTGCCACTTGTAGGATTTGTATCCTCTGTGCAATCTTAGATGCTGGATATCTATGAGTTGGTTGGTCAATTGCAAATTTGACACAGATGATATATAAAAACATATGGATAGAACTCTACACAGTCTATACCTATCTTATCTAAGGTTCACCATACTGATTACAAAGAATATCGGATCCTGTATTTTCAAATATTCCTAACTTAGTCTTATGCCTCCTAACTAATTTCCTACGATTCGCATATAAGTGGACGGTGAAAGTTAGTCTGGTTATAAGGTATTACCAGATCAGCTCTAGAGTCTGGTTGGCACGGTAGAGATCAGCTCTAGCATGCAAGGGTGCGACGGCGAGTGACACCGCTTAGTCTCATACCAAGACCCCAGACACCGCCAATATGCATGTCAGCATTATATAACCTTATATAATCGAGCTGGCCATACCAGCGTTCAGCAGTACTAATCTATGTGTGTATCGTAAACGAGATTAGTAAACCAGATTAGGCGATAGAGAAATACAGTCAGCCCCCGCTGTAATCTCGGAACCGCTACCGGTACCGGTACGTTGTGATTCCGAGACTACGGAGTACTCCCACTGTAATCTGTTACGGTATGGTAAAGACCACACTAGGACTGAACGAGGCTAGCCAGCGCCTAGACTAGCGTCAAACCCTGAAATACAGTTTCACATGTAGTCTAGCTACACTCAAAGCAGTAGTACGGTAGTCCATTTATATGGTAGTCACCATTTTAGCCCCAGAATGAGCTAGTCTAGTTGGCACAACAACGACTCGCTGTCCAGTTTAGGTACATAAAGATGGGAGACCAGGGAAAACATCACTCAGCAGCTGTGTCTGGTCCAAAAGATCTGCATTATATGAGCCGTCCGGTATAGTGAGACTAGATTTCCTTAGGGCGTCCGGTATAGCAAGGGATCCGCTAGACTATAGCGAGATCCGTTACATCAGGGGCTGACTGATGGAATTACGGGGATTATTCAATTGTTCTTGAACAACAGCAGTCATATCGGCGCCGGGTTTATATAACCCTGACCACGCTACAACAGTGTGCTATTACTAAAAAACGTGATGTATAGGTAGTTCACTAGTTCTCATACCCAGCATTCCTCGCGCAATATTAACTATATCCGAGTCGTTTCTACAGTGAATAGGGGTAGTTCAAGGATAAGTCCCAATTTCGGCTCGGTCATGATCATAGGTAACATGTTTGCACTGTATATATATTTGTTCCAATGAGGAATACATTACACCGGGGCGAAGACAGGGGCAGGTGTATGAAGCGGTTGTAGGGCCCAGAAGCTTACTCCAAATTATCTACAGTATACACACTAATATATCTATGTTCCTGTGAATTGAAGAGGGGCTGTAGTGTATGTCTGGGGCAATGTTGCATCCCTAGCTGCCTCAAGGTTACTCATTAAGACAAAGAGCCACTTGTGCATAAATGATATCGTTCCCATTGTTCCAATTGCTGCTATGAACATTTCCTTATAGCAACTTCAACTAGCAGGGTTTGCATATAAGTAGCAGTTAAACATGTACGATAGGGGGGTGATGGAGGTTAGGTGGAAATATGCTGAGACCCGGGGCGCGGTATACCTAAGAGGTGCAAGATAGCTGGGGACGAGGAGGGGAGCAGGCGCGAGAGGATCAGGACTGGTGTAGGGCGGTAGCAATTTCTTTTCCAGAGGAGTACTCGCAATTTCGCACTTTATTTTTCTGTATGCACAGGATTTAAAAAAAGGGGATGAAGGGAGCAGGAGCAGCTCTGGGGCGGGAAAACCTAAGCACAACAGGTACGGTCTCTGGTCATAGGTTACAATTACTAATAGACTGAATACGAGTAATGATTACCGTATTATTTGGGGTTTTAACGACCCGGCGCTACTGCAGGAACAAGGGTTGACAACGAGCGACGTTTTTTTTAAGTAATCATTAATCGCGTTCAGCCTATCTAGACTATGGCGATGGAATGCAGCTCCCAGGTTTCCCCAGGTGGCCTCTCTTGCTCCACGCGGGCCAGTCCCTGCCCCTAAAAAACCCCCCCAAGAAGAAAAGATTTCTACAGACTTGCGCCAGTGTTACAAAACCTCCCCACACTAGGTACTACAAATTGCGCAGGTAACGACACATATCCCCATCCCCAGGACAGCACAGGCAAATCAAACACCAAAAAGGAAACATAAACCCGCTCGGGTAACTCAAAATCAAGACCCACAACCCCAATGCCTTTGCCAATGGAACACCAATTTCATGCATCTAACGATCCCAATCATAAACTGTGGTGCGGAATAGCCTCCGGCCCATCCACAGTTTCGCGCCCTCTACCGGACCTTTCAAGTAAATGACGAGGGGGGATGCCACCTGCCCCTGTCGATCTTCCTTCAACAACATGTAATCCCCGCTATTCTCACCCCTTTGTTGTCCTCCTCGATCCATCTCCGCATGGTGCCGGGCTTGTATTTGCATGGCGCCGCATGCATGACCAGAGCCCGTGTGACGAGTGGGCTTTCCTCCTTCGCGGGGTGCTGCCGGCGGTGATCATGCTTTGCCAGATGGTCGTCGGGAGGCCTCAGGGGTTACCGGTGGTCGCCGCGCTCCTCGTTGTGTCCCCTTGGCGGGTGTTGCCGGCGGTTGCCGTGTTTTCGTCGTTGCTGGTCAGGGTTCCGGCGGAGCTCTTCCTTCTCTCGCCCCCTCGCCCTGTCGCGGCCCCTGCATCTTGGTGGTTGGTGGCGTCTGGAGGGCCGCCTCCGCATACGTGCGTGCCGGAGATGTATTCGTGGCCGCGCACGTGGTTGGTCGCACGGTCTATGTCGTGACGCTGACCACTGACCGTTGCAGGTGGGGAACGGGCGACTTTTGTATATTCAGTTAGCACCAAGCATCCCCTTTTACCTACATATTTACAATATACGGTAGGAAGTGTGAGAGTACGGTAGGTAGGTAGAATCGCGTGTTAGTTGACCATCTCAGTTCTTCAATATCCAGCGTTTTCTCAAGTGCTTCGAATTTATCATGCTTTCTGTATATAGGCCAGGCAAGACGTCAAAAAATACGATTCTACTCCCTCTCTCCACAGGAGTGCAAAAGCTCTAGTCTGGTCCAACTGTTCAGAGAGTGAGACACTCTTATACACGTGAAACTTAGATGTTGCTGTCAATAAAATATTCAAGGCAATACGATGGGAAGTAGTTGATGAAGAGATGGATCGAGAGCCAGAGAAGTGGTTGAACAATCAGTTCTCAGTTGGAGATAGACACATTTGCACGGGATATACTTCACCGGAAGCATAGCCTGATTACTCAATCTAGAGCAGGCCTTTCTTTATCTATCAATGGAAGTTGCGATTCTTGAGCTGTCAGTCAAAAATATGCTCTCCGACGTTTTACAAATTGGAGATTGGACACAGGACTTAGATACTACGATAGATGTTGGCGCTGAGACCGGGGATGCGAATGTTGAGTTCGAAGCTAACTAAATATAGATAAGCTTGCCCGTTGTCAACCCTTGTTGCTGCAGTAGCGCTGGGTCATTAAAAGCCAAATAATACAATAGTTATACAGAAATGGATATAGCAGGGTAGTCTGGTTGTAGCAGGGATGATTGGGGTGTATGACCGTTTTGTATCAAATTACAGTTTAGTGCCGAGTGGGAGAAATGATGTGAGATGAGACCTTGTACTACGCTGATGCCAGTATCTGGTACCCCTGCCCACGCAGAAGATTTTTGTCGATCAATCCCTGACACCAACCAATTGGCCCCACCTTTGAGCATATAGGTCTGGATGGTGGGATGGGGAGTTGATAACACCGATTCCACTCGTGTGGTCATCACAGTTGCACACTTCTCAAGACTAGTCCACCAGCCTGTCTATCTGTACAGCCTCGGACTGGTACCTCTAAAGTAGTGCCAATCAGACTATCCAGGAGGAAGATTTCCAAAGCCAATATCCATCAAGCCAAAGTTTCCAAACTCTCACAATACTGCAAATTTAGAGCTGTCCTCGGGAGTCAACTCATAGCTATTGCTCCTTTGCAATCACCCAGACAGCCCGCTATATCCTAGATATCGGTATTTCGATGAACGACTAACCATCGACCTGCACCGCATTTTCGGACATTCCCCCACCGTTGTAGAGGGGCACCTATATCCTCCGTCTAGATCTTCACATACTCATACAGTATATTTCTCTCACACGGGAGTTCTCGAACACCTACCTATCTCTCGCTCTTTGCAATTGTCAAGTTAGGGGTTGCTCCATCGCATCATGAGGCTCCGATCCTCCCATGGGCACTACGGCTCTGGCTCTCTTCCCCAAATTCATCCCCTCTTCTTTCTCGGTCTCCTGCTTTCCCTCAGACCCACCGCCACGGCCGCCTTCACCATATTCACTAACACCACCCTTCCTCCAAATCTCACCTCTGCTTGCTCCAATGCACTTCTGTCCCCTATCAACTGCTCTCCCGTTCTCCCATCTCTCCAAAGCGGCGACTACTACCTCGAGTCTGTCCTCACTATCGCCTGCACCGATGCCTGCTCGTCTGATCTCACTACTTACGAGAATGCCGTACTGCAAGCATGTACAGACGAGAAATGGCTAGGTTATGAGGACACCGAGCTACCTGTAGTGATGATTGTCGATAATATGCGGTCCCACTACGACCTAGTGTGTTTAAAAGACCAGGGGAGGTGGTGTAATGTCGTGGCGGCGAGGAGAGCAATGCAGCTGGACCCAGATGGTAAGGTCTACTGCCCCCATTTCACTGCTGCTGTTGGGTACAGTGAGCGGGCTGGCGCCCGGGTTATATATGCCGTGTAGACTGCGCTGACAAGAATGAAATTCCACATGTTGTGGGAGTAATTAGGGCTAAATCCAATCACTGGAGATAAGACACCTATCAGTGGGGATGATGGTACCCCAATCAGCCCTTGTGACTTGTGCTTCATCAAGTCCTTGCGCATGCAAGCTGCCTCGCCATACTATGATGGCCCGCTCCTTGCGGACGTCTACTCGTCCAAGACTTCCAGTTGCAGTGTCACTGGGTATCCTCTCACTACAAGGACCCTGGGGTTTTACACGTGAGTAGAATCGTGAACGAACCTCACACATATGATCATGACCACGATAGAGCTAACTCTCAATGTTAATGTTAACGTTCTCGGGCCAGACCCACCGACTCTCCCACTCCCGAACCCACCTCTTGCTCTAGCCGTGGTGGGACAGAATATACCCTAACAGGTGCAGAGACAGAAACATGCCACTCAGTCTCCCTTGAGCAAGGAATCAGCACATATTGGTTGTTGGCAGACAACTCACTTGCGGCTGGCTGTGTAGATTTCCCCACACAGGCGGGGACAAAGCTCTGTTTGGTGAATACCTGCCAGGTATATACGGTCCAAACGGGCGATACGTGTGATAAGATTGCGCAGGATCATGGAATTACTGTGTCGCAGTTGCTGGCGTGGAATCCTGTGAGTACAGCCCCCCCCCTCTAGGATCTCCCCGGGCCCGGGCCCGTTTCCTCTAGATATTGCAAGGTTATGCGGGTTACATGCATATATATTGATTCCCATGGTGGTAGTCAATCAACGCCGGCTGCTACAATCTTATTTCCAAGCATATCTCCCAGCAGGTGTGCATTCGTGTCCCAGGCCGCCCATTCAGCCCTCCCACTTCTCACCAAAATCCAACCCCGACAAACCCCACTACCCCGGCACCCATCCCTACAGATATCGCGGACGAGACAAATACATATTGTGGCAGATACTATCAGGCGGTTCTGGGTGATTTTTGCAATATGATTGTGATGAAGTTTGGAATCTCGCTCGAGAATTTTGTATTTTTGAATAAGGCGATTAATCAAAATTGCACGAATCTCTTTGCGGAAGAGAGTTATTGTGTGGTGCCGGTAGGGGATAGTACGTATTTATTCTATATTTTCATTTCGATGGAATTGCCTAACTTTTAGGATGGCAGTTAACACATATCCCGGGCACCCAAACTCACCCCTCCCGGGTATGCCAACGTCGGTTTCCTTCCCAGCAACAATCACCGCCGATGTCTCTACGCTTCCTAACGCAGACTTCACCACCCCACCGCCTTTGTTCACAGAGGCACCTTTCGCCCCTGGATCGCGCGAAGACTGCGCGCGCTACGTCGACGGGTCAGACTACCAGTTCGATTTGACCGGGTTTGGTTTTGGTAGTATGTGTCAGTTTGTGGCTAAGCTATCTGGGGTAGGAGTGGAAGAGTTGGGAGTGTGGAATCCTGGTGAGGACATCCTTAAGCTTGCTTATGGTGCCATCGGTCGATGCATGGTTCCGGATCGAGAACAAGTATAATCGTGGCAGTGTAAGTGTAAGCGAGAAGGTGGTACAGAGCTGATATCATGATACATGAGTTTAGATTTGGGCAATACAACCCTCTCGAGCTGTAGGCTGAAATCAGGGGTGAGGTATTGTGGGAGATATTTTTCACAGACACCTGTACAACCCCCTGTGGGGAAGGAAGACGAACTGCCTATACGGGTACGTGAAATGCACCTTGCTCCCAGACTCACAAAAATGAATGTTGCAAAAACGTTGATAGAAGCGTACTGAGGACTCTATGAACTAGGAAAACACCACTCCCAACTGCACCGAGTACCTGTCCGTGGGACAGCTCGACGGTTGGACTTGCGCCGACATTCTGGATAAGTTCTCCCTCACAATCGCACAGTTCTTCAAGTATAACCCTGATGTCAACAACGACTGCTCGGGACTGTGGCTCGGTTACAGATACTGTGTACGGGATAATCAATATGTTTCCCCCTCTTCCGCAACGACCGGTACAACCCCAACCCCGACCCCGAGTGGTCCTCCGGGGCCGGTTCAGCCAGGGCAGCCGCAGAATTGTAATAAATGGCATGTTGCTGTCGGTACGTTCTGTATACATATATATACAATCTCAAATATTCTCACTCTAACCTTCACACTGTCACGATGCAGCAAACGTCGACAACTGCGTGACCATCACCACAGAATACTTTATCACCCTCGAGCAATTCCTCACTTGGAACCCTGCAGTCAGCTCCGACTGTTCCAGTGGCTTCTGGGCAGACTACGCCTACTGTGTCGGCACGACTGACACTGTCTCCCTCACCCGCTCTGAGTCTACACCCTTACCTACCCCCACTCCCATCCCACTCCCGGATCCTCATCAGGAGAACAATTTTATTAGTAGCTGTAATAAGTTTGCAAAAGCTCTAGATGAGGGTGATTATTGCTATGCGTTTGCAGAGAGGAACGGGGTTACTTTGGCAGACTTGGGAGCATGGAATCAGGTGCTTGGGGAAGGAGGGAGTAATTGTGCGATGGGGTTTTGGGCAGGGTATTGGTATTGTATTGGGGTTACGGCGTGAGGGGGAAAAGCTCGATGAGGCAGGGTGAAGTGATATATACCCATGTTCTAGAAAGGACGAATGCGATTAATGATTCTAGAAAGAAAAAAAAAAGTGCTATACACAAAAGTAGATTATCTACTTAAATGCATTTGCATAATGTTGTAGACCCAGTAGTTGAGTACCCGAGAAACGGGAACTTACTACGTACATGTGCACATGTATATATATTGTTGGACTTTCCCATGGACTATCGTAACAAATAAGGCTATGAAAGCTAGTTTTGTTGGTCGTTTATTCAGCCTGGCTATGTGGCCTGAGTTCAAGACTATCATCATATCAGCTGCCTTCAGCCCCAGCTACAGATAGACAAATACTAGTATACACCTAGCATCCAGCTGACATTACTACGATACGAACTGCAGCTGCCATACTAGTTCAATTAGCACAGAGTGTTGTATTCTGGGACTAAGGCTACTTTGGGGGACGAATTTTTTTTTAAAACTCATTACGTACATGGGAGACCCCATACGAGGGTCTATGATATGCCGCCGGGAACCTGGATGGATTCAGATTCAGTTTTGAAGGACGATGCATCCCTGGTGCCCGCAGATTGCTGTGGTAATTGTAAAGGCTGAATCCAACATGCCACTACTATGAACGGTTCAATTACTGGTTGGAGAATATGTGATTTAAACCCCCGGGGGACGAAAGTCGGGATTATTGCATGGGAACTCATGGCTGTCTAGTCGATGCTTAGATCTAATCTATTAATTTTGTTTATAGATATTACCTTGTACCGTCGGGTCCACACCCTGTCCTCAACATTGCATCACAACCTGTACATACTTGTATATTGTGCAGGAAGTAGCTACGGAAATGCAGGGGCTGAGGTAGAAGCAAGGAGGGTCAGGATGGGAGTGCGGGGATCTGGAGTACTAGGATGCAGGTTGCTCAGACACCCCTTGCTCATACCCCAGATTTAACTTCCCGCATGCAAGTCATAAGCCTAGATTCAATCCGCACGCATCCTATGCTCTACATCTATAGGTGTGACAAAAGCAATGGACCGCTCTCTGTTTTACACACAAAATGCCCATTTCCGGAGTTACATAATATTATCAATAAATTGGCAAAAAACCTCAACTTGAGTCATATGAATTTCAATATGGAATTAAAACGTAAGGACCTACGCTTCATATTTACCTTGTTATAGATCCCAAAAGGGTAACCGAGGGTACCCCTACCTAAGACCTGATGGTACTAGCTAGGTAGTAACCTGTGTCTATTTGGGGAGTTATCAATATCAATGTACTCGTACATATTGTTGCCGGTTTAGAGATTCATATTCGACGAGTATATGCGCACATGTAATATACTAAGTACTGTATATAGTTGTAGGCCATTATTGTCTGGCCGTAGACTGTTTTGTTCCACAATTGCCAGTTGCAATCTTGAAAAAATCGCCCCGTGCCCCAAAAACCACACTCAATATCGGAATAGGTTATTCAAATAACTTGTACAGATCCATTTCCCATCGGCGACCTCCGGATTACTTTTGCAATCCCAATCTTTGCCAGTGAAGATGCCCAAAGGAGTGAGTGAGTGGCTAATCGGTTAAGTTTTCTGTATGTACTCCTGTCCAAGTATGCTCACATTCACTCTCTGCTGTGGAAAAGGTGTATTTTTTATTCCTTGTTTACGTAATACGTCTTATAGTATGGATGTGCTTAGTGAATGATTCAATTGATTAAGTCTCGAGGTTGTTGTCTTACTGTTAGACGTCGGGATCAGAAGGTGAAGTGGAGAAGGAGATAAAATATAGCGCAATATAGAAATTCCTATGACTGATGACTAAGCTACTCACGTTATCTGTTTGTTTATAAAAATTGGGCCCAACTCATCGCGATATCCGCCCTACATCATCAGCCCCGAACAGCCACGTTACGAATGGCCCCACAGAGCTCACCCTCTCTCCTCACCCTCCCTCCAGAAATCCTCCTCCAAATACTCACGTATCTCCGCAGCCATCCTGAAGACCCCACCTGCCCCGACGTCGACCTTGCTCCCTACTCCACCATCCACCCTTCGCTCACCCCTCTCGTTGAATCTCTCACCTTCGAGCTCGTGCATCTCGATGCCAGCAAGGATCATGATGTGTCTAAATACTTCCCTCGGCATGCGATTCACCGGCGGAGAGCTGTGAGAATGATAGCGTATACTATACCCGTGCCGATCTCACCATTGGGTAATGATGCAAGCCCAGATGGTGACATTGGAGGTCTGCACGAGTTGTTTACGCGTTCTATCGAGTACTTGTTTCGTGAATTAAAGAGATGGGAGGAGGAGGCAGAGCCGGGGAGGCTGCAGAACCGCATCGACCTCGACTTGCGCATGAAAGAAACGGCGACACACCAGGGGGATGCTTGGAACACCAAGCAACCGCAGTTAAGACTTACACGACATACCCTCCCTCGCCTGTCCTACATCGTCGAGAGATTCAGTCTCTTGCGTGGTGATATCCGGGTTGGGGGTTCATGGTACACGCATGTCGCTCCTGCGAGCGTAATGTATCTTGCTAGAGCGCTAGGTAGTGGGCTGCGAGAGCTAACCTTCCACACGGTGGAGATGGGGTTTAGTGCTGAGGATATCCGTGCTCGGAGTGGTATGTATCGAAAGTCAAAGATAAAAAAAATCCGTATTTGCTAATGATTCATCACTACATCTTAGACTTTGCCCAGGCAATCGAAGAAACCACTCCATACCTCACGGGCCTCACAAAGCTCATCATCACGCACCCATATGTAGAACCGAGGAATCACGCATGGACCCCACCGCCGTTAATCCCATCGAGTCAGGCTGCCACGGATAGTACTTCTCCGCAACTCGATCGCTTCAGCTCAGCACTACATAACCTGTCTACGGCGTGCAGGCACCTTACGACGTTGATCCTCAAAGAGAAGATTATTCTTGGGCCAGAGTTCTTCTGGCCCCGATCCAAGCAGGTACAGGGTGCTGACGTAGATGGCACCGGTATAATCCCATCCTGGCCGCACCTAGAAACTTTCTCAGTGGCCCTTAACATCGTGGCCCCTTCCGGTGAATGGTACTTCAGTCTTCCTTCCGGCACCCAGGCCCCATCGACCCCCTCCGACTCCGAGTCTGACAGCGATGCTGAGTCCTACTCTATTCCTGACCCCAATAAGCCCGTGCGAGAGTTTCTAACCAGACTCAGTCCACGAACTTTCACACCCCTCCTCTGTGCCCTGACCACCGCCACGAGCACAGAAAACATGCCCCGCCTGCGGTGCTTCCAAGCGTTCCTCAACGAAGACAGTAGGACGTCGTATGTGGAGATTTTGGGGCTGGGGGCTGGGGTCCAAGGGGGTTTGGATAACCATAGGGCAGAGGATGGGGATGAGAGGAGGAGGTGGTACGTTTATTTGGGAAGAGATGCCGGGCAAGGGCTGGTTGATGGGGAGTGGGAAAGGGATAGAGCAGAGGATAGAGCTTGGTGGGGGGAAGTGAGGGGGCGCTGGGAGCAGTGGGTGGGGGAGACAGGAGTGGTCAGAGTTGTGAAACTGGGATAGCTCTTTAGTTATAGTGTATAGGTAGTTCCCAGGCAAAGTTGCATTATGGGCAGGAGGCTCGGGGTTGACTCTCTCCGATCCCCAGGTGCGAGTAGGGAGTCAGATGAGCAGGAATGTCTAGTTGCTTCGAATTCACTGGGCACGGCACCAAGAACATTAGTAGTATCAACAACGTGAATGCCCACATCGATCGCGACAATAGTGTAGTCTCGGCACCCAATACCGTGTAGGACCAGCCTGCTTGGACGATCTCGCAACCAGAGGGCCCCCGAAGCCGGAGAAAACAGCAATCGACTCAGCTCACACAAATGATCAACAACCATCTAGTTTTCGTGACGAAAAAGCCAGATGAGGGATGATGGAAGGGGTGGTTGTATGGGGGCATGTTAGAGGAGTTGAGATTACAGTGGAATCGCGTTATAGAAACCCCCGAATAAGAAATCCCTCGATATAAGAAACAGTCCCCGGTCCCTCCAGAATTTCTCTGGGAAAATATACCCCGTTATAAGAAACCTCGCGGTCCCGAGTGGGTTTCTTATAACGCGACTCCACTGTATCGGGAGAAGCTGTCCTGATACCAGTTGTCTCTTGCATTTTAGTAGGAACCTGCTCAGCCATTTGACCTGCACCCATGCCACCTTCGCTTTGTGCAGACTCTCCTTCCGATGCCGATTCCGATCTTAGACATACACCCCGAGGTGTTTTCCCTTCTTCTCCTCCCAGTCTTTGCTCAGGTCGATCTCGAAGTTTGCTGCTGCCGCACTTGCTTCGGCGGCTCTATCCCATTAACTCTGTAATAGTATGCATAGGAATTTTGTATACATGCGATAGGTATCTATAGCCGAGATCGGCTGAAATGAGCTGAACCTGAATTGAAACAAGATGAGATGATAGCCCCAGAGTAGAGGAATACCTAGGTAGATCTTCAAGTGCAGCCGAGAGAGAGGGATCGGGGCAGATAGAAGGGTAGCAGGGTGGTATGTGTATGTGTAGCTACTAGCTTACTTATAAATTTCATATCATATTACATCTCTCTAATAGCATAACAGGTCACGGTCCCGACGTTATGCAAGTATAATCTGTAATAGAGGTTTGCCTGGATACCAGCTGCCGGTCGAGGCTGTGAAGGCCGACGTGGTGTCTCTCTCGCGGAATAGGGATTCTTCGCGAGCTGATTTTGTAAGGAAGACATAGGCTCGTTGCGACTCTCTTATTTCTTCCGTACACCAGCATAGTTGACCACCGGGAAAGACTACAATTTCATATAATTACAAGGATTATGTAACAAGGTAGCGGCGCTACCTTAACAGGAGGATTTCATTAAGAATCAGATTACTTTGCGCACATGACTTATTTTCTTTATCAGATTATTTTCAATTACTAAAGCGGACAGAGAAAGCAGTCTCAGTTGGGAAGGATTAAGGAACCGCTTTGGGCGGCAGAAAGAAACTCTTTTAGGCGCGGAACTGAATCTCAATTAAGATGGAAAGCATTGGAATTCGAGACTTGGCGGAAGGCTCAAAAAGCTATAAAAGGCCGCAGGATTGTCCTTTCTCTTTCACTTAGTTAGTTCAGATCATTTTTCATAGAATCAACTTCAATACAAGAGATCAACCAGTTAATTCCTAAGTCCCTCCGGGACTATTACCCTCAACACATTTATCACCTACACTTTATTTAATCTTGATATTTTATAAGTATATGACTTACTTCTAAGTCCTTATAATTTACAAGACCCCTACCTTTACAGATTTGGGCATTTCTTGTGCCTTCCTCCCTGCGAAGCTTAGTGGGTGCCACAGGGTCTCGTGGTTTTGCAGCTCTTCCGCCACCAGCTTCTCGGTCAGCTTCCCGACTGTGTTTGCTAGGATGATCGGTCTCCAACCCTTGACCTTGCTGATGTCCTTCCCTGGTTTTGGAATCATTATCATCTGCATCTCCCTCGATTTGCTCGGTTGCTCCACCTTGATTGCCGATAGGCCCAAGAATGGGGTAGTCAAGAGAAGGCTAGCCAACCCCCTCACCAAAGCCAACGTCAGTTTAGACACAGACGGAAGTGGGTATTGAGGTTTTGGAGAGAAGGTAGAGGAGGTAGAGGGAAAATAGAAAGAAAGAGAAAAAGCCAAGGACAGAATACCGACTAGAGTCACACCCCCAGTCATACAGGAGGATATGGATATCTGTCCCGGTTTGAGGATGAGGTTTTTTTTTTTTTTTTAAGGAATCATTAATCGTATTTAGCCTATCTATTGAGGATGAGGATAAAGATGCGGCCGTGGTGACACCGCCTTTTTTTTTTGGGG
>Ga0307514_10001458_pt1 | contig 28855 bp, 30 predicted proteins | sample 16_EM_MG_FD_203088 | JGI IMG/M metagenome (GOLD analysis project Ga0307514, IMG submission 203088) | Populus trichocarpa ectomycorrhiza microbial communities from riparian zone in the Pacific Northwest, United States - 16_EM | ecosystem: Host-associated > Plants > Roots > Unclassified | place... | reverse complement strand
AGGGGGGTGTGCTTGGTAACTTGCCTGGTAGGCAGTGGGGGCAGGGCAGATTGTGTGGGGGGAGCCGACCGAGTGATTTTCTGTGAAGCCAGAATGCGGGAGGAACTTTTCATTGTTGATGGACTTCCAGCTTGCAGAAGGTCATGCACAATGGAGAGACAGAAGTCAAAGTGATCCACAGTGTGCTCTTTGTGTGCTGGCAGATCTCGATAGATTATAAGGCTGTTGATAAGGGCTGTCTCCAGAATCCAATAGAAAAGTGGATACCAATTGCATCTGGATATGAGCTGTGTATCAAAATAGGTTCGATACTGGTCAGCTACATCCACTCCCACCTTGTGCTGGATGTAGGCATCAACAATAACAGGTATATCAAGCTCTTTCTGGCATTCTCCAGGAAGAAATGTAGAATTTGCTCCACTTGCATTGGTACTCTTGTTGCCTGGATGCTTTCTCATTCTCAGTACCAGTGAATCCTCACCACTTAGAGGGTGGATTGTAGACATCATGGTAACAGGCGAACTGTCCATCCATAGCAGGGTTGCAACCCTATCATTAACAGCTCCACTTCGAAAATGATATAGCAATTTGGCATTCTTCCCAACCTTTCGCTCCTTGGGAAATCCTCGAAACTGCTGCCTGCATGTGCCACATGCTCCTATCCCCATCTGACGAAGCTCTGCCAGCAGAGGTTGTGTTGTGAAGAAGTTGTCCATGTATACATTGAAGGAGAGCTTTCGATGCCTCTGGTGCAAACGTCTAGTCAAGTGGTGAACCATCTTTCCAGTATCTGTAAGCTGTAACGGACGGGATTCTACATCAACAGGATCCCCTCCAACTGCATTCGATGATGGGTGGAACTCCCACACATAACCCTTCTCTGCCATGCAGAAAAACTTATATCCTTGACTAATTGGCTTGTTTGGCATCTTTGTAATGTGAATTGACCTGCCAGTGAATAGAATCATGGCTTCATCAATAGTAACATTGCTGCCAGGTACTCTGTACTGCTGCGAGAAAAACCCCAGTTGCTCCAGTAGAATATCCACCTTTGAATGCCAACAAGGTAGGCCTTCAGGAGTTTCAGTTGTTGAATTGTATGGAGAAACATGAAAGATGCGGCGGATCTCCTGAAAGCGAGTCTTGCCAAGGTAGGCAGCTGGTGGTAATCCATCCTTGGGAAGGTAAACTCCATCCTTCATCCAGTATCTCTCAGGAGGAACTCCAATCAGACCCATATGAATTTGAATTGCCAGCCAGAGATAAATATCCTGAGCAGTAACTGGCTGCCAGGAACGCTGCCACTCCTTCTCTGGCCCAAGAAGCTGCTGCTGGGCATAGGAATTGGTGTTGGCTACAAGCTGTCCCAGAATGGAGTTGGTAAGAAAGAGATTGAAGATTTGAATTGGAGTAATGGTATCCAACTCAGAGAATGACATGGGCAATCGGTTCCATGCTCTGTGAGGAGGGACAACTGGTTGTAAAGGGTCGAATGTGGGAAGCTTAGGAAGATCTAGCAAATTTTGAATCGGTTTTTTGAGTGTTTTCTTGCGCCACTTGGCCGAGGGACCAGCTGTGATCGACCCGGCTGGCTCAATATATGCCTTATCTGAGGAGCTATAATTATCGTCAAGGTTGAGCATTGCAGGTGGAGCTTCAGTAGTGAGTGAAGACACATCAGGTATAATGACCGGTCGATGCTGTACCACTCTAGGTGGTGGTGGTGGTTGGGAGGAGGTGCGCTTTGGACCAGAGTGATTGTCCATGATGCGACGCTTGGCACTTTGTTTTTTCACATTTTTTGTTGAGGATGGTGGAGATGAGAGTATAAGTGGTGGGGGTAGGTAGTTGACATTAAGGTTCCGAGGTCTGAGGGCTTCTCTGCTCATGGTTGTTGTGGTGTGGTAGATGGGAAGTGGGAAGGTGGTTGCCACTGGGCTGAAGGATGGTACTCTCACAATCTCCAAAGTACTGCTATTTATATGCAACTCAGCACCACAGAACTTGTCACACTGCCACAAGAATTCATAAATAGAAGCTTCTACTAGTTATCTTTCTATTCATAATATTCTAGGGGGGGGTTTAAGTGGGTGGCTGTGTTGTTATAAGTGACAAGGCGCAGCGCACGCGAAAGTGGGCCCTTTCGTGGGCCCAATACCGGCGAAGGGCTATCTAGTGAGCTTGTGAACAACACGCCCGAAGGAGCTGGAAGTGAGTTCTGACCAACATTGACTGAACCAGCAGAAGAATGGATGCTTATTTTCAGGTAGTTTCCACACCCGTGTTCACTTGTATTAGAATCCGCTGCATGCAACACGCCGCCACAACAGCCACAAAAAAGTGTGGTCAAAGAGAGGATCAAAGCGTTGCTAAATAAATAAAAAGGTTCAAGAAGGTAGGAAAGTAAACACCACATTAAACTTCGTCAAGTCCCTCCTTTTATACATTTTCGCATTTTTTTCATACTCAAAATGTCTCATCCCAGTGTTGCTTCGCTATGAATTCGAATACTATTCTAGCTTCCTTGCCAAAACGTAAGACTATTTTTGAAGACTACGCGGTTGCAAAAGAACGTAGCAAAATTTGTCAGTACAAATGACAGATAACTGTCACAGAGCCGCAAAATTATTACTTAGATACAGTTATTGTGGTGGCATGCTAGCATTCTAAACACCCGCCCTACTTTTTATGGGACTACTTAAGTACCTAGTTCCTGCTTAAGACTCAGTAAAGCACGAGCAACCTTGTATTTTCACATATGCCGCCGTACCAACCATATAATCTCCAGGACTAAGACTGGAATTGAAATGTTGTATTTAGCGCAGCTTTAGACTTTCAACCCTGCATACGTGCTCTCCACGCTTCTGATGCTTACAAAGCACAACACCAATGGCCGGTATTCAAAAGATCGCAACATTCTCAAACAAAAACACGAGAAAGTGACGTAAAGTACATAGTATACATTAGTAGATATAATCCAGGAGGAATCAAAGGTCTCACTCGACTCTAAAGTTAAAGGTGCAGTTTAGAATGAAGCGCTCGCAGGTTTCCAACATCATTCTCCCCCATACACTAGACTGAATTCGTTATTATGAACAGAAACTATTAGTACCAAAAAAAACCGGAACACACCAATGAATACACCTACTTGGAGTATAAGCATCATCACTCGTCCGTAGCACCCTCCTCCAACGCGTGAAGTTCACGAGCTTAACCCGTCCAGACGCCAGCCTTATCGCTTGTCCAACGAATGGTACTGGGTTACGGCAAGTTGAGGATTCAATATTCAACATGAACTCACTTGTCGCAGCGAACGTTCCATACACCCGCCGGCCCCGACCCAGCGTAGGACGGAACCGTTTCAGTTCAACAAGCTTTTCAGCCCGCGCTTGGATCACGTACATGCGGGATCAATATGTACACGTACGCCATGCATGTCAAAACGTGGTTGGTGCAGGTATAATTATTGATCTTCAGGTACACATTCACTGCAATACCAGTCATGTACTCTGGTGAATAATATGTAGCTCGCCATGGAACGTGTCAGTGTATCAAAACTCGAAACAGAAATCACATCTACCCCTCATCACCAGCCGCAGCGGGTAACAATATGAGTCTGTTTGTGATACCAAACGATTGGATACCAAGCATTTGAACGTATGACAACCCTAACCGTGTGTGGTTCTGGCGGGTACGTAGCCACACATCTAGAGTTTCAGTTGTTTCAGCGTACGATCTAGCAACGAATAACTCCATGAAAGATTCCAATGTTACTCCTCCGGTAAACCTAGTTTTGGGAGCATATAAACCCGACAAACCCAGTAGTTAATCCCAACTCACCAACCTCATCACACTCCCACACTCCTCGACGGACCAGAAGCTAGCCTTCTTTTCATTTCGTTTCCTTTGCATCTTTCATTAAGACTTCCGGAAAGTCATCTATTCCCTACGCTCCGGTAGTAGTACGTACCATAAGTATCTCTCCCACACATACACACACACATCACGATGCACGCCCCACGCACTATCCTTTTCGCCCTACTCGGTGGACTCGCTATTGTCTCTGCTTCCCCACTTTTGAATCCGGAAGGACAGGGCCAAGGAGGTAACGGAAACGCAACCGCCGAGAATGGCAATGGCAATGGAAATGGCGGGAATGGCGGAAACAACGGAGGGAATGGCCTAGCCCTCGCCGAACTTACACAAAAACTTTCCCAACTCAGTCCTTCCGAATTTATGACCGTTGTCGCAGGTGCTATTGCCAATGGTGCGAATGGATGTGGGAATGGGAATGGAAACGGCACCGGCGGCGCCAACGGCGGGAACGGCGGTAACGGCAACGGCAACGGCGGTGGGGACGGCAACGGCGGTGGGAACGGAAATGGTGGCGGGAATGGCGGGAACGGCGGCGGGAACGGTAAAGGCAAAGGCAAAGGCAAAGGCAAAGACGGAGACGGAAACGGAAACGGAAACAACGGTGGGAACGGCAACGGTGGGAACGGGAACGGCAACGGCAACGGCAACGGTGGGAACGGCAACGGCAATGGTGGTGCACTGCCTGGCGGTGACGGCGTCGCTGCCCCATCTCAAGCCCTCCCGAGTGCCGTGGTTACCAGTGCCGTCGGTGGAGGAGCTCCGGGAGGTACGGTGGTGGTTACTAAAACCCAGGCCGCTGCAACAGGTGCGATCGCGCCGACACGGAAATTCGATAACATCGCTACGGATACGCCTAACGCTGGATGAGTGTGTGGAGATGGTTATGGGAGTTGAAGTGGGGGTGACTGTATTCATAGTTTAAATATTTGTTGCTGTTCGGACGTTTGACGTGATTTTCTGAGACTGAGCGGGACCTACTGTTTACAAGGTGGTATTGGTATTCAACACCATCGGGCCCATGTGCGTGTTTCTCCGTGCATCAAGACGCAGACATTCCGCGGTCCATGTGAGTTGCAAGACGGCGCGGTGGGGATGGTCGGCGCGGTGGGGTCTCCCGGGGTGCGTGGTGAACTGTTTCGTCCTTCTCGGTACCAGCATTCGAGCAACGGAGGTTATAATTGGCGCCACTTTGAGTGGTAGGTTAGATTAGATCGACCGCTAGACGATTCCAGACATGCAACACGCACGCCACCAAACTCTTCTCTAACCCCTCGACCTTTGCAAGCGTCTAGAGCGTCATCGAAAAGCCTTGTTTAACCAAAAATTGTGACACCGAGAAGACCCTAAAGCCCTGCACAAAAGCTCATCCCTCGTGTGCAATGAAGAGATATTTCAATGATTTGGGAGCCAAAACCGCGTCAATGTGTTCAGTAAGTATGATAGCTTTAGTTATAATTAGCCTACACCCGGTTATATAGATGAACACAGGCTACACCATACACGCACCACTTACTCCGCTGGCGCAGGCCCTAGCCTTTCCATCTTCTCCCCGTTCTTATACGCTTCAATGTCAAACACAAACTTCTTCTCCGGATCCTGTCCAAAGTTCGCCTGCCACTTCGCCTCATGCGATGCCACTCTCGTTCCACAAACCGGAAAGAGTCTACCCCTCGGGTTCTCAAAAGCCACACCTGTGCAGATCGTTAGGACCCCTTTCATGCGTATTGAATTGGAAAAGAATACCCAAAAATATGCCATTCTTTGTGAAAAATATATGCCCTTTTCCCCGATCGACCCCACATCCGACAGTATCTCCCTGTCCCCAGTTCGCTCCATAATCCCGCCCCACATCGTATTCCAGGCTGGTATCTGGCGAGTAGAGGCGAGCATCATCTGCGTGGAATCCCCACGAGAGTGAGCGGACATCAACCCAGCCCGGCATGGTGTTTTCGATGATGGCCCATTCGTCGCATACGCCGATGCCGATTTCCCTAGTTCCGTATTCGTCAGTATGTTGGCAGGCGCCAAAAGCATGTGGACATACGGGGCCTCTGCATAGCTGCTGAGAACCGTAATTTCATAGTAGAAGACATTGATGTCGGCTGGCATCGGGTGGTTGGAACGAACAGATCCCACCGTCCCCCACATAGCATTACCTATAGTAGTTCCATCAGCTTCTTTCAATCGATAGCGGTTATAGGTGGGTGCGTACTAGCTTCGGTCACAACAAGCCCATCCGTTGATACAGAGAGAACGCTTGATTTGTCCGTAAAACTCCAGGCCGTCGGCGGTTTATACGACGCACTGTCTCCATCTTCAATAATCCCGAAGTTGTTGAAAAGGAACGGAGCCCCTGGACACTCCAAAATAATTGGTATGATTATGTTTTCTCGGTCATACTGCTGAGCAATTGATACGGTGTCCCAGCCATGCTGATCTTTTGCAGTTGGATTTGCTCCCAGAGAAAATAACAACCTGCAGAGATCTTCGTCACCCTGGCTAGCTGCAGTGTGAAGCAGTCGTAGATTTAGTACCGCCACATCTGGGGCAGCCCCAACTAGGATCTTCATGGTTTCTCGATAGGAGTCGCAATCCCGCGCGTAACCATCTAGAGCAAGATCAAACGGTTTTTTGCCGTAGCGATTGGTGTAATTGAGGTTAGCCCCCTTTTCGAGAAGGATCCCGACAATTTCATGTCGGTCCTTTCGACGGGCAGCAGCGTGTAGTGGCGTGGCTCTGTGTTCATTGGTTTTGTTACACAAGGCAGTCGCGTCGGGTGTATCCAGCAGAAGCTTCACCACTTCAAAGTGTCCTCTAGATGCGCTCTTATGAAGGCCAGTCCGCTTACGACTATCGGCAGCACCGCGATATTCAACGTCCAATCCCTTCTCCGTCTTGATAAAACACTGCACAATCTGTGTTAGTCCTTTCTGGGCCGCTATGGCGAGCGGAGTCATTCCGTTTTTATCGCGAATATCCACCTCCGCTTTTCCGTCAACTAGAATCACTGTCATGTCGAGGTTTGTAGCATCCACAGCAACGTGTAAAGCCGTTCGACCAAAAATATCTTCTTGATCATTGATAGATACCCCACGCTCAATTAAAATTTTAACCGCCACCTGGTTTCCGGCATTAACAGCTTCATAGAGTGGGCCCTGAGAGCTGTTGTCCTTTGCATTTATATCGGCACCATTCTCGAGGAGAAGCTCCAGTACGGCAGTCGAAGCAGTGGTGCTTTTCAATAGCCAATGGAGGGGTGTTTCTCCCTCATTGTCTTTAGCATTAATTAAATCACGTGCTTTATGTTCAAGCAATAGTTGGAAGATATCAGCTTCTCCGTGATGAGCCGCCCAATGAACACAAGTGATACTTTCGTCGTCGGTAATGAATGGATCTGCACCGTGCTCCAGTAGATGTTTTATTGATTGTAAATCTAAAACGGAGAAGGCTATCCCACTCTGCAAAGGCGTTTCGTCCCAATTGTCCTGGGCATTGACGTTTGCTCCCTTCTCCACGAGATACTTCGTCATTCTGTAATCGTATGCACAGTGGAGCGGTGCATGGCCAAACCCATTCCGAAGGTTTATGTCGGCGCCTTTCTTCAGTAGCCTTTCCATTGTTTCAATCAGGCCACACCGCGCGGCAATATGGATCGGTTTTTCAAAAAAGTCGCGCCAGGGAAGTTTCTTCTTTTGCCATGCAATGAAGGCTGGACCATCTTCAACCATGAACTTGTCCACCTGATCCCAGATCTCCTTCCACAGCTCAATTTCTGACTGTTCAAGTTCGAGTTTCCCTTCACTATATGATAAATTGTATGCCTCTCGGATGTGGAAATCCCAATTTCGGAATTCGTACCTCTCGGTCCCGAAGCTGTCGTAATCGTTGTCTGCGAATGTGCGCTGATAGTCGGCAACGTCATATCCATTGTCACTTTGTGCGTCAATGTCGTAGTCAATTCCGAGATTTATCGGGTCCGATATTATTGCATTATCGAATTGATCATCCTGTTCTTCTTCGGCTGGTTCATCAACGATTTTCTCAAGAGTGGAATCGTCTCCACTCGTCTCCACTGCCGCACCCTCTGTCCCATCCCCGGCTGTCGCCCCATTTTCGGCTGTCACCGCATCCTCCGTTGTCACCGTATCGTCCATTGTCGCGGCATCCTCTGTTGGTGTCTTATCGGGCTCTCCATCTGATAGGATCTGTTCGGTCTGGGCAGGCTCCTTCAGTATTTCAGGCTCGAACTGTCCCTCAGAATTTTCCATGCCACTTTTTTGCGTGTTTTCTTCCTCAACTGTCTTGGAGTCCTTGTCGACTAAATGTTCCTCCTGGAACTGTTTGTTGTTTAGATGCTTTACTATGTAATTTCAGCTCATTATCTTTCCGCGAAAACCTGAAAATTATGGAAGATAAAGCACATACGTGATATCAATGCCATATGTAAATGAGCTTGTCGCGGTCCAAGTTGATATATGAAGGCGCTACGTTCTCTATCCAGGCAGTTGGAACAAAAGGTTTTTCTGTGAACCAGCTTCTTCGTGACTTTTTCCGCATAGTCAATGATGAAATCTTGAACGGACTTATGTCGAAGCTCTAGAATATTATTTTGACCAATCGCAAGAAATTCGCCCCCCGCACGCCTCAAGAGCTCAAGGGTAAGCTGGAATTCCGACTCCTGGGTTTTGGGGTCTTCGATGGATCCCTCGGCCTTTTGAATTTGGCGTTCCGGTTCTTCATCTGGCCACCAGTCATCTTGGTCATCGCCTGTGGTGCTGCCCTCTTTCTCAGCAGTGGTGTCGTTCTCATTGTCTGTATTGATCGGGTCTTCGTACTTGTGCTCAAATTCCTCCGCAACTTGAACGGCTGTGTAGTCTACTCCGGCGCCTTGGCCGTAGATCCTCCAACGAAGTGCAATCAGGAGAAGTTCGCGCATTTTTTCGTCCATTTTCTCCAAGTTTTGCCTGTAGAAGTCCTCCATTGCGTCTGGAAATCGAGCGAGCTTCTGCTGGAAGGTGCCTCGGAATGGATGTTTCAAGAAATCGATTGCGAGATTCGCGTAGCGGAACATGCCATCAGCTTTCTTGTGGATAAGCTTGGCGGCTCGTTTACGCTCGCCCGAAGGGATGTGTTGAATCAATCGCACTTCTTCAATGAGGTATAGCTGGATGTCTTTCTGGGTCTTGTATTTAGATACTTCGATCCTCGTGATGTCGGCAAAAGCTCTCTCGATGTATGGTTCTGGACGACTTGAAACCAGAAATTTGACGGGAAGCCCAGCCTGTGAAATATCTTTGATCAAACCTAAGAAATTTTCCTTTTCCAAGTCTTTACACTCATCCAAGCCATCAATTATCATTATAATCTGCTTTTCAAATGCCTGTATTATGCTCTCGAAGAGTGGACGGAGTTCCTGTACCGACATGTTGCATGTTGTATCCGTCTCTGTACGTGATCCCCGAATCTTCTCTTTGGCAATTTTTACGATCTCTGTGCATTTATCCCGTAGCTTCTTCTGCTGTTCGGCCTTGAGGAACAATTGGAAGAATAGGTGCTGCAATATCCTACCACTACTTTGGGTGTCATCGGAACCGGTTTGTACGAAGAAGTATATTAGCTCGATTGCTGGTAATGTGGTAGACCCGGAGGGAACATTGCGTATTTCCGTTTCCAGCGCCTCAATTATTGACGAAACCAGGATAGATTTGCCGACTACAAGTCGGTTAGTGAACTTGGGTATTAATATATTCCTGTCGAACTTACAGCCTTGTGATGCAGATATCCACAAGAGTGGTATCTCCAAAGTTTCGTGCCACTTCTGGTAGTCCGGCTCCTTGAAAATCCACCGACAAGTTTCTGCTTGTTTCCTCTCAAGGTTCTTCATATTTCGCTTGACTGGTTCGGCTGAAGTTCGAAACCACTGTAATTGACTCTTAAATTCCTGCAAAACCTGGGCTTCCTCCTTTTCCTGGCGGTGCTTGGCCTGCTCTTTTTTGAGCTCCTTCAGGTTTTCTCCGATTTTCTCCAGTTCGTCTAGCTTCTTCAATCCTACGGATAATAAGCAAAGGTAGTCGGGAAATAGTCGGGAAATAGTGATGCTAACCGTCCTGTATATCTGCAGCGGGCTCGGACTGTTAGCATGTCTGACTGGGATTGAAAACTATGCCCGGACTGACGTTTTAAACTATCTCGGGCCACTTCTTCGAACCCAATGCCAGCAACCAGAGTAAGCTCATTCTTTTTTGTCCGCATGCTGTCCACATTTTCCTGGAATACCTTTAGTGGCATTTTATAAAACCTTAAAACGCGTCCTATTTCGCTTCAGCTTGACATTGCAGACCAGGGCATATTTCCCTTACCTGCTTTCCCGTGTTTGATAAACTTTCTTGCGTTGTAAGCAAATTCCAAGACCGTCGCATACAAGTGTGGAATTTTATCCAGCACATTATCGTTCAGTTTCTTAGTCTGGCATTCGCTTGTTGCCGTCCTCTCGTCGTAGTGTCGTTTCCCGTAAATCTCAGAAACAAATATCGCATCTGTTGCCTCATCAACGCCGTCCGTAAGCAAGTCGCATGCTTCCGAATCGTTTAGTCCCATCTGCATGAACGTCAGCATAGTAAAATACGCATTTCTCGTCGAGTTTTCGCACCGAAAATATGAACCCGAAACAACCCCACACCAGCCCTGCTTCCTTAGACATATTTTGAAGCGCCAATGCCCCGACCTGCACAAAAAGCTCCATCCGCTTCATTATCCGGGCAAGCTTTGGGCCATAGCTGGACGAGGCAGTTTCCTGCGCCTTCTTGAGGTCGGAAATCACGGAGGAAACTGAGATGGTGGTATCAACTTCGGCGACTATTGTACTGTCTCCATCGGCTCCTAGCTTTTCCTGGAAGAGGATGCTGCCTATATGCCAGAGGTGTGAAAGCTCTTCAACTCCGGAACCGCATGCAACGTCTGTTTTCTCTGCCATCTGTCTTGGAGATACGGTCGAGCTGGTGCTTGTGGTGTAGAATATACCCTGAGGAGGGGAAATTAGGCAGTAGTGGATATCTCCGCAACGCTAATAGCGTAGGTAATAATAAGTAATCATACTAGTCGTACGTATGTAACAACCCTCAACCATAGAGATCTATCTGACCGGTTATCCAATAAGCAGATGTCTAAAGCTTCGACTGTAGGAAGCATTCCAGCTCAAGGTGTAGCTAGTATAGCACCTTCCGTTTCGCAGATGATCTCTCCAGAGGTAAGCTCAGATTGTACTGTACGTATTTATGGTGTACCTTAGACGTTGAAAGCTTATTTATTGTTGGAGGCATATATTTTCGCAGCTTAGATGCGAAAAATGGAGCATATCGTAGTATGTGCATATGTGTGGTTCCACAGCAGATTGGGGAGTTTCAAATTTGGTGTATGGACTCCACAGAATTGCTCTGATCCGTCCAATAGAGAAGGTGCAGGCGGTAGTCAAATGTGTAGGTTTACCCGAGGACTTAAGTGGGGTGAGGATAGCCACGGTAATAATTCGGCAGTTTCCGGAAGTATCTAGACCACGGAGAATGAGAATAACAAAAATAATTGGGTGTGATGAAGTAGAGAAGGTCAACAGAGAGGAAGAACGGTGATGAAGTTCTTATTGGACAGTTTTGGCACTTAATTCTCTGTCGTCACATGGCCACTGCCGTGTGACGATCCGCCGCATACTAAGAACGAATCTCAACCACCGCGCTACATTAGAATCACTATCAACACTCTACCGCCACCACCGCCACCATCGCCACCGCCATCATCGCCACCGCCACCATCACCACCGCCACCATCACCACACAACACCACAACTACCGCAAAATAAATCTTTTGAGGAAAGTGGGTCTAAAAGTCACACTGAATCCCTCCAGGTTCTTCAAAATGCGAATTCTTCACGAGCTACAACTGACAAGTACCGCAGAATGCTTCGACTACGGGCATTGATATTGCCTCCGCGAGCTCTATTTAACAGTACCGCTTGACCACTCTTTCCATTACCGCTCAGAAGAGTACGATACCTTATGCTCTCCGCCGCACCTCCGAGGGCTGAATTGATGAATGTTGCGAGGTTTCGTTGGCGAGTGAATACGGGAGACACCCATGTTCGGCGTGATAGTGAATTGATAACGAGTTATAAATGATGAAGCCCAATATTCAAAGTAGATGAGGCATAAAACACTGATGTCAAGCGCTGTGACAGGATTTTGAGTTTGCTGCGTTTGGATTTGGGTGAACGAACTGTTTCATCCGTTTGCAAGGATGCCCATTTCATCCATCCATTTACATTGACCTCCACACCCCACTGGAACTACCTATCAGAAATGGCCCATTTCAGCGTCCTTCGAATCTAAATCTAGACAACTGTCACGGTAAACGGAATGCTTTCAGTGATCCAATTCGTAGAAACTGCGGCGTTTAAATGTGTGGTAGGAATGTTGCTACACAAATTCATTGGTTTTCGCGTGAAATCAAAGGTATCGGCCCAATTTCGAGATCGAAACTTCCAAAATGCCCGAATACACTAGTGGAAGGGAAAATACCGACCAGGCGCCAGAGATTATGTACAATACAACCGCTGAGGTTAACCTCAAGTACCTAATCTAAATACGAGGCTACAGCGTATTTGTTGATACAATTCGAAGACATGCTTGCTGTTCTCTTCGATTACTTGCGGGCCCGGGAAATTGTTAGAAGCCGCAGCTTCTGCCGTCAATACCCCTGCACTGGCCACAGAGATACAGACAAACCCCAGCCGGAACTAAAGCCAGTCAGTGCGCTCAATAGGTATGTCAATTCACCCAGTATCATCCTATATCCCCGCTAGCTACAACATAGAGTTATACGGAAGTGCTCTTCAGCTTCCCCAGATTTACTAGATAGATTTAGAGCATGTAAACTCCGCCGATCAAGTGTTGATCGAGATGTACCAAATTCCGAAGCACTACTGCTTTACCGGTTCTCTACTATCATACAGTCCATTCCAGCATACGAGGTCTGATTGCTATTTCTTCATCCACCTTTGTCAACGCCGCTAGTTCGTCCAGCGCCCAGGTTAGGCTCCGCGAATCTTATCTCGACGTACTGTGTGGGCAGGTGTAGACAGCCGTTGACACTCATGCGGGCTTCACTTACACGCATGAATATACTCTAAAGCCTTGCACAATATGTTGAACGACCCCAGAGCCTTGCAAGTCGGGAGGAAATGGTATCCTTGAGATATCGCCATGGGTATTTACCCACGAGGCTACAATGCCGTGTGTCTGGTTCCGGTGGATTTGCAATCGAATTCACATCCCAGTAAGCGGGTGAGATCTCGTGCGCGTGAACCAACGTCTTCTGCATAAACCAACCGTTGGTACCATGCCAATAACGAACTACATTTGTCGCCGCTAGGAATAGGAACTTTATGTCGTGACCGGTCTGTACACATGTCGCACACGGGTCGGCGCGCGTCTACCAGTCCAACAGCATAGCACGGTGTATCGTGACTGCGTGTGTCTCTCTGCACCCAACCTCAGCATCAACAGGCGGTTGGCCAGGGTAGAGTAGGACTACGCAGCTGAATCGTTACGCCACCACAGATCTCACTCCGCCCTCCAGATCCCCGCATACGTATCGGAAGGGGTACCGGGCCTCTCGAGCGAAGTCCGCATAGGCCATGTACGAGCACGGCGATTTATCATCTGCGGACGAGAGCTCTCGAGTGCTTGTACCTGGCGGCACGAGCCGACCCAGACCGGACAATTAATTGCACCGGAAGGCGAGCAATTGCTTGGCCAGCAAGATGACATACAGCTGCAGCTTGGCTCCACGCGGCTAATTATAGCACAGCGATGCAGGGTGGGCGTTGGATGTGATTGGGTGGGCCCGCTATTAATAGATGTCCCGGCGCATACAGACTGCGTGTTTGCCTCTAGACTCCAAACAGACCGCTGCTCGCAGGGTGTTTCTCTGTGCAGGCCTATTTTTAGGCTCTCCGGCCACAGCCAGAATGATGCTTCCTGCTTTGGCAGTGAATGGTGCCTCTTCTCTGGCGGGGTTGCCCATACGACTGCCACACCATCCCACCGTGCGCTGCACCATTCCGTTCATGGGATACCTGCCTTTTGTTCATCGTCACAACCGTCAGTCTGTCTCTCTTCTCACCATCCCATCCACCCCGACACGGCCGACGTCTGCACAGCCTCAGACGCGACTTCCATCGAGACACGAACCCAGCTAGTCGAAACGATTCTACCCGTGAATGGCACGTCCGATAGCATAATCCCCCCCCTCCACACGGACGACGACAGCAGCAGCAGAAACCAAATCGACACCAGCTAGAGTAGGGGCGAATAATCAACGCCGTCAGCACGCACCGCATCGGATCTCACAACAGCTCACCACCGAGGAGATCTACGAGATATTCCCGTCCGTCTAATATAATAATATGGCATCTCCATACGCGTTCCAGCTGGCATCTCCGCCGCCAAATGCCCGTCGGGGGATCTCTCCCGCGACCTCGATTCTCAACCGTAACACTTCACCAGCCGCGCCGGTTAATAGGTACAATCCAGCGCTGTATACGGGTATTTCGAACGCGGTGGGGCCGCACTGTCTGCGGAGACCGAGCATGAGTCCGATGAGGACGCGAGGGGAGGATGGAGGCGCTGGACGGCAGTATAATCCGCAGGCGTACGGACAGTTGGCAGGAAATGGAGGCGCGTTTGTACCCAGGCCACAGGAAGAGGAAGGTATGGTTTCTCTCGATCTGTCATTGCTATTATCCATATTCCTGCATCTTGCCACACCATGATCGGTGGCGAAAACGTTTGTGTACCTGTCAGCGCGCAGTTGGATACTTGATACCTCAGATTCTTCCGATTCTCCCGATTCTCCCGGCAATTCAACCATTCCTACATCTGTACTTTTCTTCGATTTGAGTAAAAGACTCACGTTACCCGAGTAGTTCCACCACCGCCATACTCTCCCCCACACTCAGGGCGACGAACGTCGCAGCAACAGCAGCAGCAACAGCAGCAGCAACAGCAGCAACAGCAGCAACAGCAGCTCCACGTTTCGCCTCCACATCGGCGACAAACAGGGTGGGCGCAAAGCCGGAATACCACCAGCACACCGACCTCGCCTGATAACCCAACGTCGCAGCAGCCCACGCCTTCTACGGCAACAACGCAGCAATCCTTCTCGCCATATCCGGTTGGCTCCTCCACAACGACCACCCCGTTATCACCTAACGACAACCCTAACTGGTCTCCCGCAACGGCAACCCGGAGGCGAGGCTACTCACCGCCATCAGCGTCGTCATATGCACCCAGTGCGCTGCAGCAAACCTCGTTTCCGGAAGGATCGTCGGGGACCGCAACCCCACCGAGCGCAAGTCGCCACCCCTCCGCGCCACCGTTGCAGTCCAAATCGATCCCACCGCCACCACCAGGTCCCCCGCCAGCCGCAAGTAGAAGCGCGTCGACAAGCAGCGCCGTCCACGGATCCGCCTCAAGAAGCGAAAGCCTTACCCGCGGCGCAATTCCTCCTCCGCCGCCTGGTCCACCCCCGCGATCGGAAAGTTTGACAAGAATCCAGCAATTGATGCAGCGACAACGAAGTGTCAGTACCCCCGCAAATGTGAGGCCGGTGATGGCGACGGCAATGGCGAGTACAAGTCGGCAGACCACGCCGGTCCCCGGAGTCCCCGGAGTCCCCGAGGTACCGCAACTCCCGCAGCTGAATGGTGGTGGCGTCCTGCCGAAACGGAAAATGGAGACGCATGAAGACAGTGGACGGCAACGGGGAAGCCCAAGACACGAGGAGGAACGCGAACGGCAGAGGAGAGAGGAAAGTAACAACCCGTGGAGAGACGCAATGGATACACCCAAGAGCCCTCGGCCCTCTACTACGACTTCACCAATTCAATCGTTTGGGGGTTCGCCTAGAGAGAGATGTATATATTCCCCCTCTAAGCGCTAATTCTAAATAGCTAATTTTGGTCTAGTTTCTCTGACGCAACAAATGTCTCCTCGAGGCCTAGAATTGATCAAGGAGCGCGACAGTGCTCTGATTGACATGGCTATTGATACACCGAGTCCCACAGCGACTACATATCGTTGGTCGGGGCATCTCCGCCGAAAACCTGTCAGTCCGACACTTGTCACCCACGATATCGGCCGCGCGCCGCAGCTGCCAACACCACCACCTCAACAGTCGTCTCCAATCTCACCGAACGGCCTGATCGTCGCCGGGCAAGAGGTATACACAAATCTCGATGAGCCGGGACCCAGCCGGAAAACAGGGAAAGAGCCTGCCGAGCCCGAAGACTTTTTGCACCAAACCCGACGGCGGTACAAGGAGATGCTGCAGGCCGAGTCGGTGGCATCAACAGATACAGACAAGCTCCGCCTGTTTCTTGAATTCATCGAGAGGGAATGCCGCATCCGCACTCCCCTCTACCCCGATGCAAATTCAACGGATACCAAACGCCTCTCGAAAATCTCTGCCATTCTCACCGCACACGAGAGTCTCACCCCTATCTCCCCGGACCGCGATGGTGATGTCGCCATGTCGTCTCCACCGCAAGAGCCCAAGCGCCGCCCCGAAACGCATTGGTGGGGCCAGAACCTCACCGCCGCTTCCTTCCCGCCGTCACAATCCGCCATGACCGCATATGAAGCACGGATCGCAGAAGAAGAGTCTTCGCGCGGCCGCACCTCGTCACGGTGGTGGGAGAACTCAAAAGACGGCGGATCGTGCAGCATCTCCGAAAGCGTTGCGTTCCGCTCCGACGACAACGACAGCGTATACGGCACCTCCTACCCCCGGCGTAGCAAACGATTCAACAAAACGCCGCGCCAGAGTCTCAAGGAAATTGCCGAGCTTGTCAACACCCCACGCAACTCTACGACCATCGCAAACGATCCCTCAAGCTACATGCGTTCTTCCGCCTACCCTCCGGACCGTAAAACGCTCTCGCAATCACGTTCTCGCTCACGAGCTCCTTCCTCCTCAAAACCCCGGCCGAGGAGGAGACACGCGGTCAAAACGTCACTCGACATCGCTCCGCTACTCACTCTCCTCCCTACGTGGCCCAAGGAGCATCCAGCCGTCAACAACTCGCACCCGCGGCTCGATGTATTCCGCGATCTTGTCCGGACCCTCAACAATCTCTCGCAGCTCGCCGAAATCAAAACCCGTTTTCAAGAGAAAGCCGAGAAGACTAAAGATAAATTCTTAACTGAGTCGCAACGCCGAAGGATTAGTCAGGCCGAGCGGATCCAAGGCCTCTACTCCCGTGGCGACCTCCACTACGACGAGATGGAGCGTCTAAACCTCACTTTCGAGCATGAGGAGAGCAAAATCCACTACGAAGCCGAAGAAGAAGAATTTAAGTCTTTTGACAGCGAGGTGGTGACACCCTCTCACCGGGACCTCCATGAACGCATCACTGCCGCCACCGCCGCCTACGCCGACCTGGTCACACTCATCAAGGCGCGCAACCCCATAGCCGCCGACTGCGATGACCAGCCCGAGCTCCTCGAGTACCTCACCGCGCTAAAATGGATCTTTGACGTCCGCGAGACTTTACACACCCACACCTATGAACTGCTCTCCCAACGCAACGATCGCTACAGAGACCTCATCCTCGCGCCCCTCCGGGACGCTCGTGACCCCGGCCGGTTGCAGAGCACGACACAATTCTTTACCTCCGACGCGGCGGCACGGCTGCAGGAGTTTAACAAGGCAAAAGTCACGCGGCACGAACAATTTATGGATTTCATCGAGGCGCAGTGCTCACTCGGCGTCGAGGAGGCTAGGAGTAAGTTTTGGGAGACGGCACCGCTGGTGATGGAGTGTCTTGAAAAGATACCCGAGACTCTCGAGAACGTTGTCCCTATCGTCCCCCCCGAGGAGAGCGTGGAACACCCCGAGTGGGTCGAGCAGCCGATGCTATATCTTGAGCGGAAGATAGCGGAGACGGAAGGGGCAATGCGGGGACTGGGCGTGGAAGACGGCGAAGGGCTGCTGTGTCTCCTCCACGGGGTAAAGAGTGCGCTTAGCCGAGCCAAGGGGGAGGGGGAGGTTGAGGAGCGACGGTTGACGGAAGATTTGAAGGAGAAGGTAGGAATGATTGAGGATGAATGGAGGGAGGGATTGGGTGGATTGCTTGAGAGAGTTAGGGGAGATGTCGAGAGGGAGATGGAGAGGATTGAGGTGAGGTGATGTGTATTATATGAAGTATGTATATATGTACGTCCGGTCGCTTTTTGGGGTGGCGGGGAAATGGGGTTTACTTGTATCTAACGATTCCGTCGTTATGGGGAGTTTTTGGTAGTACTTTTGGGAATTACGGTGCTAGCACTGTTGCTTTTATACTGGCGTTGTTTGCGAGTTCATGAGATGTGAGGTGATGCAGTTCGGAACGATACAACGTAAGGGAAGCACGACTATTCGTTGTTGCGAGTACAGAAACTATTTTTTCAAAGAGTGGCTCCTATTTACAGTTCAGCTTCTCGCACTCTCGCTAGTACAAGCTACCTCTAACCACAAATATGCCTTTCCGGCGCTACTCTACTTCATAATTACCTCCCCCACAATGCGCATAGTAATGACAACTATATTTGAGGGCTGTTCTGGATACGGGGACGATTGGTTAACGAGTGACATACCACGACCATACAAACGCTGTAGTCTTCACACGGAATCACTCGATATTCGTGAGTCGACTATGTTTTCTCGACGATCGAATCACTTGCTATATGACATTAAGTTGTTATCGCAGCAAACAGTATACAGATTCTGCTAAAATAATTTAGTTTCAATACATATACTCTTGATCTTTGTTGTCTCACTCCCACGAGCTCACGTGATTCTTCCACATCAGTACCAACTCAATGGGCGCTCAGCTTTCCCCAGTACGCTCCGCCAGTATGAACCACGATACCACTCAACTCAACTTGCTTTACCCCGCCGGAATCCGCAGTAAAATGCCCTCCTACGACCCCAATCGCACCGCAGTATCCCTCCAATCCCTCCCCACCGAGCTCCACCTCCTGATCGGCACCTACCTAGACTGGTACACCTTCGCCCGCCTCTTCCGCACCGACCACTACTTTTACACCCTCTTCTTTTCCCGCGTCTACCATGACTCATACCCCCAACACAAAGCACTCGTTTTCACCAGCAAGCGGATGCGACCGGGCTTCAAATGTCATACACACGGTCATGCGCTCCTTCGCGCTGCGCAGGGGGGTCACACCATGCTTGTCACCCGCCTCCTATCCATCGGAGCAAGCGTAAACACAACATGTGAGCGATGCAGCACTCCGCTACATCTCGCGGTGCGGCACGGCCACCTAAAGCTTGCGCACTCCCTGATCACGGAGTGGAAGGCCGACACCGGCATCAGGTGCATTGTCAAAGGTGCGACAGAAGCAAAGATGACAGCACTGGAGCTACTGGTAGACTTATTGAGCAACGAGCTTGACTTCAGTCCTGGCCCTGAGCCGCCAAAGCCGCAGGGGGCTGATGTTGAAGCGATTGTTCCCCTCTTCCGGTTACTCTTTGAGGCCGTTGAGAGTACAAAGGTTTCCGGGCGCAGCGGACACGGATTGATTGCACGCATCGCCGGTATACAATCATGTTCTCTCCCTGCCGAGGTGAAAGTGCCGATTATTGCGATGGTCTTAGAGCGTGGGGCACCCGTGGAGCTTCCAGACAGCGATGACGAAGCCCCCAACACGGAGCTATCGAAGTATGACAGCCCCCCCGACAAGTGTTGGGAAGATGAGTGGTACTCGGGGCTGCGAGAGTACCAGGGGTTATCACTGCACGAGGCGGTGAAGGGTGGACATTTGGCTGTTGTTGAACAGCTGTTGCGCGCGGGGGCGGATATTAACCGCAGGAATATATGGGGAGGGACGGCTTTGCATTTTGTAGATCAAAGAATACGCTGTTGCGATATATGTGGTGCCGGGAAGGATGAGATGTTGGAATTTCTGCTGAGGAAGGGTGCGGATGTTTGGGCACGTGATAAGGATGGCGTGGATGCGCTGGCAGTGTCGGTACGGCGGGGAAGTATGGATCTAGCGGAGGCGCTGCAGAAGAGGATGTTGGTGGTGCCTCCAGTTCAGTTTTTTGAGGACGGGAAGATTCCAATATGATAATCGAGGCAAACATTGGGCGTCTTCCAGGGTTTAAAGATACGGAAGGATAGTAGAGAAGAATGGAATGGAAGAAGCAGGAAACCCGGTGTGAGGAGAAGCTTGTGGTTGTGGACTCTCGCCCTGCTTCTACCTCCCACCTGTTGTACTATGAACAGAATCGTGCGCTCGGGTTTGAGAGTAATTTGGTATGTCGATGTTTAGCATTCTTGGAGTCGAGTTTCACTGTATTTATGTATAGTCATAGCGAGCTTAGGTAGTCTTGTTTAGGTGGCGGCTTCGTATAGTCCATCAGACGAGGCTTCGTGTTTAGATATGTAGACAAATGGTATTGAAACGCCTGCCGCGAACGGGAGAAAGCCGAGTTTGCCTGAAGGCAAACTCAGCCAACTCTCCTCAATAAACTACTTTATAGTTAGTGAACAAGGTTGTGATGAACGGTTGTTTGTCTCCGCACCGCTTAGGAATTTCTCCAATTATTTAGGGCGATCACTAGACAGATCGACTTTATCACGCCCTAGGCTTTTAAATTTCACCGCCAACGATGCAAGAGTTGATTTCTACAGTTTTGGACTGGATTCAACCCCACCCGCTAGTGATCAGATCAACTTCGACCTAAAGACTCAATTCGTCCTGGTTGATCAGAGCAATTTTATTTTGGCCAACTCTAGCATTTCGAATTTCGCAGCTGTGAGGCGAAACGGGAGCGTATCCCTAACCCCCTCAACTTCAAAAGCCATTCTAAGTTCTGGACCTCAAATACTTGTACGGACATCGCTAAACGTAAAGATTTATCGGCATATCATGACCGCATCCCGGTATCCCCGAACTATCGCGACATCATTAGTGCTGTGGGGTAACCCTTCTTTACCCTTGAGATGCACAAATTATTTATCTGGTGTGTACGACAACCTTGTTTCCAGCAGTCAAATGCCCCGCACTTCTAATAGGCACATCTGTTGAGAGCAAAAGAGAAAGAAAGAACGAAGAAGCTCAAATGTCTATCGATACAAGAGAAGGAAAACTCCATGCCGACAGCCAAAGCCGGAGCCCGAAGCCGAGTACCAGTGCCGAGCCCTCATCCTCGGCATGGGGGCTGGCGAGGCCGATGGGGGCTGGCGAGGCCAACGGGGGCCGCAAGCCACCGGCCTCATCCCCGAGTTCACCAGTACCAAAGACTAAGGAAGCCGCCGGGCCAAACTCCTAGTCAACAACATCTAACTACTCTACAAAACTCCAACCCATCCAATTCACTACATTTACTACTATCACAACAAGGCGCACCCCAGCTATGCCACTACAAGAAAAACTTCGGACTTTTAGAGCCAGCTACTCTAGGCGGTTTTCACACAGCCGGTCGCGATCGACATCTCCTATACCCACCGGAATTCAAACTCCTGACCATCAAAGTACTCACCCCACTTATATCGCAGCGGGGCCAGCTGAAGGCAGTGTATCGAGTACACCCAACTTATCTTTAACCATACAATCGCCGCCAAATCCGAACTTACCCCAACCCCGAATTGTGGTCTAGGAACCCTTGCCAACAGGGCCTTCACCTTCTTGTACGGATCAAAGTGTAGACTCTCTTCTCTTGCATTGGGATTGAACGTTCCTGACTTGAAGATCTAGTTAGGTAGCTGTAAACCGAACCTAAAAACACCAGTAGTCGAGAACACTTCTGTCGCCTCGCCGTCGCCGTGGGATAAGGCATTCGATAAGTTATCCACGGAAGATCGCCTTGCCATTCCTTTTGCAGACGTGGACAAACGGGACTACTTGGAGAAACTATTAGCTCTAACACTTCGTAGCAGAGATACTTGTCGAGAAAATGGAATGAAATTCACGCTGGGGGGAAAGACATACATTGTCCGTGACTTAGCTGAAAAAGTTCTTTCCTGGGTGGATTTCTTCAAGGCAATTGGAGACATCGTAGTCCAATACGACCCTGGTTTTCCTGCACCCAGCCCTTCTGATGGCGTAAACCCATGCTGATAATTTCAAGGCCATACCGCCATCCCTTGGACTGGATTACGCGTGCTGTTGATGGCATGTCCCCGATCACTCTGTATCCTATCCGATGATGTTAATTATGATGAAGGTAGCGCTGGTGGAAAATGAGAACTTGGGAGCGGTTCTTGTCGGAATAGAGCGAACTACACGATTACTGCTACGATGTAAGGCGTATGAAAGGTACTATATGGTACCGGACCCAAAATCATTTAATTGGACTAGTCTTGAGAAAACCTTGGTGGAACTTTACGTTTCTGTTTTGGAGTTTTTGGTTAGCGTGAAGCGGTTCTTGGACCAGTCTCACCTTGGTATGCTTCTCACATCTTCGAGAGGCCATTAGTTAAGTATTATAACTAATACCTTTTGCAGGTCGCATCGGCTGTGGACTGTTGGATCTGGAAGGAATAAAGGCTAGTTTTGATCGCATTGAAGAACTCACGAAATGTTGTTTAAGAGGGAAATGGAGGTTGCAGAAAAAGAAAATATGTGTGCAGCACGCAGAAGCATCTGTTCACTGTTGACTCTCTTGCAGGTCAATTACACCATGATGAGGAACTAAAAGGTCGGAATGACATGGTTCCAGGCATATTACACGGGACTAACTTGAATGCAAAATGGATTAGACCGGATGAAGGAGCCAGGGAATGTATTAAGTCGATTTGAGGAACCTATCTACCGGACGGATAAGAACGTTCAGGATATATATCAACTACTGGAAGGTTATACTTGCGCTTTTTGGTTCGATATCAGAAAGATGGTACCTGCTAATACCCTCTATTAGATCAACTGCGAGATAAAATACTCCAATGGCTTTCCACAATTGTGTATGAGAAGCATCACAAACAAGTCAAGGAAGGGCTTTTAGAAAATACGGGAAGATGGCTGCTTGAACGCCCAGAGTTTCGAGAGTAGAGAACTTCCAGTGTCTCGAGCATTCTCTGGCTGCACGAAATTCGTGAGTATGCCTTACTCCTGGAATTGGAATGACAGCTAACACAATACACAGCTGGCGCAGGGAAAACAAAGCTTACGTGAGATACAAGCCCGTCTCCAAGAGTCAAAGCTAACGATAGCAGGTCCATGGTCGTAGATACCCTTCTCTCTTCTGGCCATAAGAGTGACGGAGCCATAGTATACTTTTATTTCAACCGAAACGAGCCTGACCGCCGGGATCCAACAACGATTATGCAAGCTTTTATCCCTTTGCCGGTAGCGGGCCCACGAAAGGGCCCGCTTTCGCGTGTGCTGCGCCTTGTCGCTTACTACAGCACAGCCACCCACTTAAACCCCCCCCTAGAGTATTATGAATTAAAAGACAACTAGTAGAAGCTTCTATTTGTGAATTCTTGTGGTAGTGTGACAAATTCTGGGGTGCTGAGTTGCATATAAATAGCAGTACTTTGGAGATTGTGAGAGTATCATTCTCCAGCCCAGCAGCAACCACCTTCCCACTTCCCATTTACCACACCACAGCAGCCATGAGCAGAGAAGCCCTTAGACCTCAGAACCTTAATGTCAACTACCTACCCCCACCGCTTATACTCTCATCTCCACCATCCTCACCAAAAAATGTTAAAAAACAAAGTGCCAAGTGCCACATCATGAACAACCACTCTGGCCAAAAGCACACTTCCTACAGACCACCACTGCCACCTACAGTGGTACAGCACCAACTTGTCATTATACCTGATGTGTCTTCACCTACTACTGAAGCTCCACCAGCAATGCTCAACCTTGATGATAATTATAGCTCCTCAGATGAAGCATATATTGAGCCAGCTAGGTCAATCACGGCTGATCACTCGGTTAAGCGGTGTAAGAAAACTCAAAAAACCAAGTCAAAATTTGACAGATCTTTCTGAGCTTCCCACATTCAATCCTTTACAACCGATTGTCCCTCCCCACAAAGTATGGAACTGATTGCTCATCTCGTTCTCTGAGCTGGATGCCATTACTCCAATTAAAATCTTCAAGTATTTTCGAAGTGGAGCTGTTAATGATGGGGTTGCAACCTTGCTATGGATGGACAGTTCTCCTGTTACCATGATGTCTACAATCCACCCTCTAAGTGGTGAGGATTCACTGGTGCTGAGAATGAGAAAGCTTCCAGGCAACAAGAGTACCAATGCAAGTGGAGCAAATTCCACATTTCTTCCTGGAGAATGCCAGAAAGAGCTTGATATACCAGTCATTGTTGATGCATACAACCAGCACAAGGTGAGTGTGGATGTGGCTGACCAGTACTGAACCTATTTCGATACACAGCTCATATCCAGATGCAATTGGTGTCCACTTTTTTACTAAATTCTGGAGACAGCCCTCATCAATAGCCTCATAATCTATTGAGATCTTCTGGCGAACAAGCAGAGCACTCTAGAGCACTTTGAATTTCGTCTCTCCATTGTGTGTGACCTTCTGCAGGCTGGAAGTCCATCAACAATGAAAGTTCCTCGCGCATTCCGGCTTCACAAAAAATCACTCGGCCGGCTCTAGCCACACAATCTTCCTTGCCCCCACTGCCTACCAGGCTGGTTACCAAGCACACACCCCTTCCCCTCTGCCAAAAGGTGCCAGGAATGCATTCCCCACTTTGGATGGAGAGTAGAGTAGAGTAGATTGTTTCTTTTGCAGGTGGAGAAGAAGTCAGGGTGGTAGTGGAGAAGGCATGAAACCACCATAAAGTGTGAGGACTGCAATGAGGCTTTGTGTTTCACACCCAAACGAAATTGTTTTTATGAATTTCACCATATGTAGAGTATTTTTATTTATTCTGGGGGCATTTGGCCAGTTTGTGGTTGTGTGCTGTGTATTTTAAAAGCGGGCCCGTCTATGGGCCCGAACCCGGTTACCGGCAAAGGGATAAAGCAATTTTCACTTCAATCCTCGAATGATGGCTTGCCGAAGCCCGTAGTAGCAGAGTATAAAAAAAGAAACCAAGAAGAGCACGCTGCGAGAAGTTTAGAGTTTCAAGAGTGCCAGGCCTGATGATTTCACTCATAAATGCATACCGCCGGACAGCCATCATTATTAACGCTCTGGACGAGGCCGATCCAAAGAAACGACGAAAATCCCTTGACACTCTCAAGGCGATCATGGAGACATCAAGCAGCCTTGTAAAAATCTTTGTATCGTCTAGAGACGATGGTGATATTGTCCGAACCCTCAAGGGGGAGCCTAATCTTTTCATCGAAGCAAAGGATAATAGCCAAGATATTGAGTGGTTCGTACAGAGAGAGATCACGCAGTGTATCATGGAAGGTAGACTGCTGGAGGGGGTTGTTAGTGACGAGACAAAGATACAGGTGATGTCCTGTCTTGTCAATAAAGTGAATGGAATGCAAGTGTACTTCGAGTATCAAGTCAGGAATACCCTGAAAAACTACCCGAGACTTTAGAGGATACATACTCTCAAATCTACTACAGAATCACAACGGGCCGTAGCCCAGACGTAGCAAAAGCGGCACTTATCTGGGTCATATGCTCCCAAAAGCCTCCCAGCCCAGAAGAATGGATGGACGGCGTTACTTGGGCTATACGGACTTCTAAGAGGAATCTGGAGCATCCAGCACTAACCATTGATGCACTGCTGAACGAGTGTCACAACCTGGTGGTACTAGATCGCCAACAAAATATGCTACGCTTCGCCCACCTTTCTGTACGTGAGTTTCTAGAGACTCGCCTCGAATTCACTAGCCCGGAAGCAAACAAAATGGCCACTGAGACCTGCTTGGCCTTATTAACAAGTGCAACGCCATTAGACCTAAAAATTGCCTTTCATGTATACGCCATTGTATATTGGCCCGCTCATGCCCAACAGTGCCAGGACCTTATTACACATCTAATAAGTGAATTCCTGGGATCCAACCACAGGCCAAGCAAACTTTACAAAGATTGGTTAACTTCTATTTCCGAGCTCAGTCGCCCCGTCCATATCAACAACCTTCACATCCAACCATTGAGCCACGTTGTAATTAAAGTAGCCAAGTGTCTCAGCTGCGCATCCGATCCCCCAGATCCGATACTAGCAGCAGCTTATTTTGGCTTCTAATTCTGCAATGACATCTGAAAGTCCGGCACCTTCGATCCCAATTATACCAACAAATTAGGTCAATCGTTATTCTTTACGGCAAGCTCACAAGGGAACCTAGCGATTATGCGGCTGCTGCTAGACTATAAAGCTGATACCAGTGTCAACTCGCGTTTATACGAATATTCAGACCCGCTGCTGGGAGCCATTACAGAGTGTCGCGAAGATGCAGCTTCCCTATTAATAGATGCTGGCGCAAAGTTACTCTATAAATCCATCATAGTGGCAGCAACAAGCCTAGGAAATGCGAGGGTAGTTGATTTAGTTTTGCGAAGGGACCCCAGTAGCATCACGAAAGACGCAATCGTGGCCGCGGCGAGTAATGGCCGGTATGGCCGGGAAGTGGCTCAACTGTTGCTGGCTGGAACCAAAATCGAGATCCCCAAAGCGGCAGTGAAAGCAGCGGCTAGGAACTGGAAATGTGGAAACCAGGTGATGGAACTGCTTCTGGCTAGGGATAACAATAACAATATTGGGATCACGGAGGCAATGGTGAAGGTGGCGGCAGAGAATGAAGGATGCGGAAACCAGGTGATGAAACTGCTTCTGGCTAGGAATAATAACATTGGGACGGAGGCGGTGGTGAGAGCGGCGGCAGAGAATGAAGGATGCGGAAACCAGGTGATGAAACTGCTTCTGGCTAGGAATAATAACATTGGGACGGAGGCGGTGGTGAGAGCGGCGGCAGAGAATGAGGGTTGTGGAAACCAGGTGATGAAACTGCTTCTGGCTAGGGATAACAACATTGGGATCACGGAGGCGGTAGTGAGAGCGGCGGCAAAGAATGAGGGATATGGAAACCAATTAATGGAGTTATTCCTGGCCCAAGACACCAATATGGAGATCACGAAAGCAATGATGATAGCAGCAGCAGGGAATGACGTTCACCGAAGCAGTTGTGGCGGTAGCGGCGGCGAATTTGAATTATTACAAGGAAATGGTAGAACTACTGCTAAATCGAGACCCCGGCATCGAGTTCACTGAGGTCGTTGTGGCGACTATGGTGGGGACGTTCCACGGAAAAGAGACGACGAAGCTACTACTAAGCCGAAACCCTAACATCGAGGTCACTGAGACTGTTGTGGCGGCAGCGGCGAGTAATGGGTGCAATGAATTGATGAAAATACTGCTGGATCGGAATCCCAACATCGAGCCCACTAGCACTATTATGACGGCAGCGGCGGGGAATTACCGCGGTAAAGGAGTAGTAGCGTTACTGATAGACCGAAACCCCACCTTCGAGCTCACCGAGGATGTTGTGGTCGCGGCGGCAGGAAGTTGGTCTGGCTTGGACGTACTGGAGCTACTGCTGGAAAGGGACCCCAATATCAAGATTACCGAAGCTGTTGTGGTGGCTGCGGCGAAGAGTGAATACGGAAAAGACATGATGGAACTGCTGCTAGACAGAGACCCCAACATCGAAATCACCGAAGCTGTTGTGGTGGCTGCGGCGAAGAATAAATACGAAAAAACATGATAGAGCTACTACTAGACAGAGACTCCAACATCGAGATCACCGAGACTATTGTGGTGGCTGCGGCGAAGAATAAATACGGAAAAGACATGATGGAGCTGCTGCTACACAGAGACCCCAACATCGAGATCACTGAGGCTGTTGTGGTGGCTGCGGCAGGGGATGGTATAGGGGTGATGAAGCTGCTACTAGATCGAAACCCCAATATCAAGATTACCAAGGCAGTTGTGGTGGCTGCGGTAGGGCATTACTCTGGTACAAATATGATAAAGATGCTGCTAAACCAAGACCCAAACATCGAGATCACCGAAGAAGTTATGACAGCAGCAGTAGTAGGGAATTCGAGGAAACCCTACGGCCGCGCGGAGATGGTAGAGTTCCTGTTAGACCGAAATCCCAACATCGAGATCACCGAGACCGTTCTAGTGGTAGCGGCGAGGAATGAGAATGATGCGAACGCTAGGAAAGTGATGGAGCTGATGCTAGACCGAGACCCCAACATTGAGATCACCGAGACCGTTGTGGCGGCAGCGGCAGGGAATGGAGATGATGAAACGGTGATGGAGCTGCTGCTGGCTAGAGAAAACATCCAGATTACACAAGCGGTCGCGGTAGCAGCAGTAAGTAACGAGGATAATGGTTACGAGGTGATGCAACTGCTGCTAGTCACAGACCGAAAACTGGACATCACGATGTCAATTCTCACGGCGGCAGCAGAAAATAGGAGGTGTAGGAAGGGCGTGATAGGGCTACTGGCTAGAAACTCTAACATTAAAATAAGAGATGCGGGTTTGAAGGCTATTGCAACATTTTCAATCTTGAACACAAGTGAACTAGGATTTACTTTTGGAGGGTTCTTAGGGTTGCCATGTCGGGGAAGATTTTATGTTGTAGGTAGTTGCAATGAGGAATTTAATAGGAACATCGTCGCGACGTCGTTAATTCTGTCGCTAATTCAAACCTCCGCAGACAGTGGTCAAGTGAATACGACGGGTCAAAAGCATGGTTCGGTGGTCTATAGCAACGTTGCCCCCGTAATTTGCTTTTCCTCCTGTGCAGACTTATTTTAAGAAGATGGGTTTGATCTGTGTAGACACGTATACGCAGTTTTTGTTTTGTTTTAATCATACTGTATTCACTCTAATTAGAGTATGACAGGACCTTGATAACCCCCTCCGCCTCCGGGCGAGCCGGCTAGATGGCGGAGCTCCCCCCCCGCTACCCGTC
>Ga0307514_10001457_pt1 | contig 28865 bp, 27 predicted proteins | sample 16_EM_MG_FD_203088 | JGI IMG/M metagenome (GOLD analysis project Ga0307514, IMG submission 203088) | Populus trichocarpa ectomycorrhiza microbial communities from riparian zone in the Pacific Northwest, United States - 16_EM | ecosystem: Host-associated > Plants > Roots > Unclassified | place... | reverse complement strand
CCACCGGCACGATGCCAGGGAGGTAGTCGCCCGCCCTCTTGTCTACTGGGGTGAAGTGGCGGTTCGGGTCAGAGTCAAAAGTCTGCCTAAGCGTCTTGACCTCGTCGATCCACTGGTCGGGATTCGGGCCGACCCACGTGATCCTCTTGGGCGGGTGCGATGTGAACATCGGAAGCACATCGGAGTCACGTCCGCTGTACCCGATGACCAAGACATTGGCACCCTTCAATGCGCGACCGAAGCGACGCTTCAAGGCGGGCGCTAAACCCATCGAGTAGTGAGTCACGGTGGTGCGAATTGATCGTGGCGTGTCCCATTGTCCGTGAAGATGCGTGATTCGGACGCCCACTCCCGCTTCATCGATCAAGGTGTCCATGTTCAGTGTGAAGTGCTCGACATCCAATGCAGCTAGACGAAGATGGTTCTCGTTGAAGAGTGCCCCGCCGACCAACCTGTAGACGTTCACGATGATGCTGACCGGAACGGCCCCTGGACCGGATAAGAGCTCCAGCACTTGCTCCATCCAGACTTCTGGCAACCTTGCTCGAATCTTGCGATCTAGCATGTCGGTAATGTGACTGCCTAGCGACTTCCGAATGGCGTTCCAGACCTCCACCGCCAGATCCTCCGCCCCGGGCAGCGCCGAGGGAGCATCTCTCGAGATACCTGCGCCAGTTATCGCGACGTCGAATGGGCTCGTGACCGACCGGGCTTTCAGTAAGGCATTTCTGGTTTGACGCGATTTGAATGCCCACATGAGGTGAACGTACCGGGTGTCGAAACGGAAAGTCGAGCTCAACCGACAGGCGAATATGTCGGCAACAGCCCTCGGGGCTCAACGAGATTCCGTTGTCGAGTCGCGCAGATTTTGCCGTCGACGTGTTTGTGCCGTGCTACTACCGTGGACTCATGAGCAACCTTGACGAACTTCTTCCAAAGGTGCAGGACATAATTACTCGCACAAATGAATTTCAGTTGAACGACGCTTCGGACCCGAAGGCCTTCTCAAAGGCGGTGGTCGGAGACCTCGAAGTCCTTGCTCATGCGGTCGCAGAGCTCATCATGCGAAGAGATGCGTGAACTGGTTCCGGCTCCTAAATGGAACTAGACGAAGCGATGCGATTGGGGATGAAGGCACAGCATGACAAGACCTTGAACTGAACAATTCAAGGAAGGTGACATGGGAAGCATTTCGAGCTACGAGACCAAGGACGGCAAACGCTACAGAGCTCATTATCGCGATCCCGACCGGCGGAACCGTGAGAGAGCCGGCTTCAAGCGCAAGCGCGACGCGGAGGAGTTCCTAGCCTCGGTTGTCGTGACGTCCCTTCGCGGCGAGTACGTGGACCCATCGCAGGGCAAGGCCACTATCCGAGAACTCGGGAGCGAATGGCTTGCAAACCAGTCTCACCTCAAGCCGTCTTCTTTCAGCGCAATTGAGATCGCATGGCGCGTGCACGTCGAGCCGGTGTGGGGACCTCGTCGAGTTTCAGAGATCCAGTACTCGGAGGTGCAGACCTGGGTGACCAGGTTCACTGCAGGAGCCGAGAACTCGAAGCCAAAATCGCCAACCGTGGTGCTCCGCGCATACGGAGTTCTCGCTTCGATACTCGACGTCGCAGTGCGTGATAGAAGGATTTCCGTCAACCCTGCTCGCGGCGTCAAGCTGCCGCGAAAGTCGAAGAAGAAACGCGCATACTTGTCGGCAGCCCAGGTGGAATTACTTGTGTCGAAGTTGCGCGGGGACCACTCGGCGTTGATTTATACCTTGGCCTATACGGGCCTTCGGTGGGGCGAGGCGACAGGTCTCCGCGTAGCAGCCATTGACGCGCGACGAAGGCGACTTCTGATCGAAGAGAACGCCGTAAGCGTTGGCGGTCGGATCGTCGTGGGCACGCCGAAGACGCATGAACGACGAAGCGTTCCATACCCCGCTTTCCTTGACGAGATGCTGGCGGCCGAGTGCGCTGGCAAAACTCGGGACCAGCTTGTCTTCGGAGATGGGCTCGTTCACAAGGTCGCGCCGAAAAGCGGCGTCGGTTGGTTCTGGTCTGCGGTTCAACGAGCACGACACGAGGATCCGACGTTCCCCGAACTCACGCCGCACGACCTTCGGCATACTGCGGCCAGCCTCGCGATCAGTTCCGGCGCAAATCCAAAAGCGGTTCAACGGATGCTCGGACATGCTTCGGCAGCGATGACCCTCGACACCTACGCAGATCTCTTCGAGGACGACCTGGATGCCGTGTCGACCCGAATGGACAAGGTGCGCGCAGATGCATTTGTAGGGTTTTCGTAGGGTTTAGCGCCCTGCCGAGACCAAAACAGCCCCGCAATCGCTGGGATTACGGGGCTGTTTGCTGGTGCGCCCGGAGGGATTTGAACCCCCGGCCTATTGATCCGTAGTCAATTGCTCTATCCGCTGAGCTACGGGCGCATTGGCGTTGAACTTCGAACGTACGACTCGAAGCCAACCTGAAAACTATACCAGCCGTTCACCCCGCCCAAGACCGGCCGCGGTAGTGCACGAAATTCAGGCTGCAGCGCACTCCATAGATATATAGACGATGGATGCCCGCTCATCCTGAATTTCGTGACAGACCGAGGGCGTCGAGGGCGCGCACCTGCCGCACGAGCGCCACCTGCCGGTACGAGGTGTCGATGATCTCGGCGAGCTCCCCGCGCGAGACCCCGCCGTCGAGGGGCGGCGAGCCACCCTCCCGGGCCCCAGTACGGCGGGCTGTAGAAACCAGGGCGCTCGAGGTATGACAGCCGCTCGTCTGCGGAACCGGGCTTGAAGACGATCGTGAGGCTGTCATCCATGGATGCCCCCACCAGCACGAAGATCTTCTTGCCAGCCCGAAACGTCGGCCTGCCCCACGCCTCGACTTCGGCCGACTCCGGGTACCGCAGGCACACGAACCGCACCCACGCCACGAGTGGATGCGCCGGGTCGACGACCTGCGGATGAGGTTCAGCCATGTCGCGACACTACCGTCAGCGGCCGTTACTCCGAAGGCGCTCGCAAGTCAACGGTCTGGGCAAAACCCGCCCCCCGAACAGGGAGGGGGTACGTTCATGACTACCCCCCAACAGACGGAAAGGATCGACCAGATGACCATCGCAATCACCAGGCCGCACGCTAGCTCCGTCTCGTGGACGAACCCCGATCGCGGCCTCTGGCTCGCGGTCAACGGTGCCGACGACCTCGGCATGATCGAGCGCCGCGACGGGCGCTACATCTCCACCGACGCCAAGGGGCGCACGGTGGGAACCTTCGACGACTTCACCTCCGCGCAGATCGCGATCGACCACGACAACCTCGGCGTCGACCTTGATCAGCGCGAGCGGCTCATGAGCCGTGCGACGGTCGGCCTCCTGCTGTTCTCGCTGCTCGGCATCGCCTACACCTTCGGCGTGCTGCTGAAATGAGCCTCCTGCACCCGTCGAGCGTCGGGGCACCGGTTGCCCTGTGGTTCTCGAACGGGGTGCCCGTGCGGCTCGTGCACGGCTCGACGCGCTACCGCGTCATCGACCGCCCCCAGCCCGTCGCCGATGGCTGGCTCGTCACGGCGAGCGACGGCTCCGGCAGGGTCAGCAGCTTCACGATCGCCCCGATCGGCACCGGCTGGGAGCTGCGCAGCGCCAGCTAGGGTGACGCGAGCTACGGAGACTCTGGCCCGCCCGGCTCCGGCACGAGCTGCAGCCCGCCAGCGGAGTTCGCCGACTTGGTGAGCGCCTGCACCCACTGCGCGTTGATGGCCGGGGTCTTGCTGCCGAAGTACTGGAAGCTCAGCGAGATGGTCGGGCTCACCCAGATCGAGGTGCGCCCGTAGCCGTTGCGCGACGGGTCGGTCCAGGTGAAGGAGAACTGCTCTCCCCGGCGGATCTTGGCCCAGATGACGACCTGCAGGTGCGCGAGCACACGGTCGTCGAAGGTCGCGGTCAGCTTGGAGTCATAGGTCAGGGTGCCCATGGCGTTCCTTTCGGTGCAGGTCGACGACAAGCCATCATCACACGTGCGTCAGCTCGACGCGGTTCTTGCCAGCGGCCTTGGCCAGGTACATTGCGTCGTCGGCCGCGATCAGCAGGTCGTCGTGGGTGATCGCCCGATCGGGCTGGTGGCGATGGATGGCGACACCGACACTCGCGCTGACCGGCAGCGGGATGCCGACGACGGTCTCGCCGATCGCGACGCGGATGCGCTCAGCGACCGCCATGGCCGCCTCCTCGTCTGCGTGCTCGCAGAAGACGACGAACTCGTCGCCACCCAGGCGGGCGATCACGTCGTTGAGTCGCACGACCGCGCTGAGCCGCTGGGCGATCTCGACGAGCAGGGCGTCACCGCTTGCGTGGCCGAGGGTGTCGTTCACGGCCTTGAACCCGTCGAGGTCGATGAAGATCACGGCGAGGGACGACGACTCGCGCACGGCGGCCGAGAGACCGCGCTCGAGGATCTCGTTGAACAACGAGCGGTTCGCGAGACCGGTCAGTGCGTCTCGAAGGGCGAGCTGCTCGAGCTCTGCGATGAGTCGGATGCTCTCGAACGCCTGCGCCGCCTGGCGCATGAGCGCCTGCTGCAGCGCGATCGCGTCGTCGTCGAACACCCGGCCGCGACCGAAGAAGCTCGACACTGTGCCGATCGGCGCGGCATCCTCGGGATGCGCCGCCCCCGCACGGAAGGTGTCGAGCAGCGGAACCGCGAGCATGGCTTCGAAGTGCAGCTCTCGCATGCTGGTAGCGAGCACGGGGTGGAAGGCGCGCGCCTCATCCAGGTTCGAAATGGCGATCACCCGAGATTCCGTGAAGGCGCGAGCTGACGGCAGCGTCGGCTCGATAACGGTGCCGACCGGGTGGGCTCCGGCGATGACCCGCAGCACGCCGTCTGGCCCCGGCATCATCACAGCGACGGCCGCAGCGTCGGAAGCCAGGCGAACGCTCTCGACAACCGCGTCGCCGAGGGCGGCGAAGGATGTCGCCCCACCGAACGCGCCCGTCGCGTCTTGCAGCACCTGCAGTCGCAACTCCGTCGCCTCGGCCGCCCGCCTTGCCAGCAGCAACTCCCGCTCGTAGCCGTGGCGTTCCGTGGCGTCGAAGACCGAGAACTGCACGGAGCCGTCGTCGGCGAGCACGGCGTTGAGCAGCGCGGGAAACGCTGAGCCGTCGGGCCGACGAAGGGATAGCGATACCTCGCGCACCTCCCCCTGCAGCTGCAGCACGGCGGCCTGGCGGGTCTCGTAGAAGAACCGGCTGCCGGGGTCGAGCAGGTCGGCGAAGCGCGCCCCAACGAGAGCAGAGCGCTCGTAGCCCATCCACGCCAGAAGGGTCGAGTTGACCTCGACGATCACGCCGGTTGGGTCGGTGACGACGTGCCCGCAGGGGGCAGAGTGCCACAGGGACTCGTAGAGCGACGTGGACTCAGGCAAGGAACGCGGCGATCTCGCGGGCCACCTGGTCGGGGTCGGAGAGGTTGGGGCAGTGGCCCGTCGCCGTCAGCTGCACGAATGCGCTGCCGGGAATGTGGTCGTGCACGAAGTGGCCGGCTGTCTCTGGCGCGATGGCGTCATCCGTGCACTGCAGCACGACCGTCGGCGTCGTGACACCGGCGAGGTCGTCGCGGTTGTCGGAGAGGAAGGTCACGCGGGCGAAGTGGCGGGCGATCGCAGGGTCGATGCGGCAGAAGCTCTCGGTGAGCTCCTCGCCGAGCTCTGGGCGGTCGACGTTGCCCATGACCACCGGGGCGATGGCGCCAGACCAGCCGAGGTAGTTGGCGTCGAGCGCGTCGAGCAGGCCATCCATCGCGTCCGACGTGAACCCACCGGTGTAGCCCTCCGCATCGACGTAGCGGGCCGACGGCCCCACGAGCACGAGGGCCCCGAAGCGCTCCGGCGCGAGTTGCGACGCGAGAACGCCGATCATGGCGCTGACCGAGTGTCCCACGAAGACCGCGTCGGTGAGGTCGAGCGCCTCGACGATCTCGGCGACATCCTGCGCGTAGCCGTGAAGGGAGTCGTACTTCGAGCGGTCGTAGGCAGTGAGGTCAGATTCCCCCGCACCCACCAGGTCGAAGAGAACGACCTGGTAATCGGCCTCGAAGTGCGGAACGACATAGCGCCACATCTGCTGGCTGCACCCGAACCCGTGCGCGAACAGCATCGGGCGACCAGCGGGGTTGCCGGAGACCACCACGTTGTTGCGCGCGATCACCGCAGCGGCGCTGAGGGCAGAGGTGGTCATGGCCTGTTTCGAGTCGAAGTCGGGGTCTGTGACGAGACGAGTGATACTGCCAAAAGTACGGGCCGATCGCCGTCCCGGCAATTCTGGGACAGGGCTTGCATTTTCGCGCACACTAACCAAAGGCACTACGCCGCGCAACCTTTTCTGCACGATTGACTCGGATGCCGCGGGGGCGTCGAATGGCACGGTGCCTCCCCTCGCCGAACGCCGCAATCTCGCCAACGACCTCGTCGGCGCGGTGGACCGTGGAGAGGTCTTCGCGGAGTACCAGCCGCAGGCGGACCTCGCGACGGGTGCGATCGTCGCCGCCGAGTCCCTCGTGCGCTGGCGGCATCCGCAGCTCGGCCTCGTTCCCCCGTCGAACTTCATCCCGCTCGCCGAAGACGGCGGCGTCATCCACGAGATCGGCCGGTTCATGCTGGATGAGGGCCTCCAGTGCGCAGCCGACTGGGCCGACCGCGGTATCCCGCTCTCCATCTCGGTCAATGTGTCACCGGTGCAGCTGCGCGATTCCGGCATCGTCGACCTCGTGACACAGAGCCTCGCACGTCGATCGCTCGCTCCCGGCTCGCTCACCATCGAGATCACCGAGTCGCTGCCGATCGAAGACCTGCCGACTGTCGTCGGCCGCCTCAACGAGCTGCGCGCCCTCGGCATCGGCGTATCCATCGACGACGTCGGCGCGGGCCATGCCACCCTCGACCTCGTCGAGCAGCTGCCTGCCTCCGAGGTCAAGCTCGACCTCTCGCTCGTGCAGCGGGGCACCACCGACGCCTACGAGGTCATGGCCGAGATCATCGGCACGGTCACGCCGCGGGGCGTCGTCGTCGTCGCCGAGGGTATCGAGACCATCGGCCAGCTCTACCGGGCTCGCGACCTCGGCTGCGCCCGTGGGCAGGGCTACCTCATCGGCCGCCCCATGGCGTGCGACGACCTCGAGCGCCTTCTGAGAATCTAGAGGTGGCTGAAGCTCTCGTCGTCGAGGTCGCTTCCGGTTGCGTCGATGTCGACGTCTGGCGTGGCCGCATTCTCGCCGCCGACCTCGATCTGCGTCCATACCACGGGCATGCCCGGCGAGAACAGAATGTCGATGCCGGGACCGGAGCGCAGCGGCGGGATGTTGACGTAGCCGCCACCCGCCTTGATCGCCTCGAGGATGCGGTTCTTGAGCTCCGTCACGGGATCGGGCAGGAAGTAGTCGCGACCATCGACGGTGAGCCTGTTGACGATCACAGGGAGACCAGCTTCCTCGAGTTTCCGGACGGTGCGTTCGCAGCCGCTCAGGCCACGATACCCGCCAGAATAGAATGGCATCCATGGGCAAGCTGATGTACGGGACACCCGCAGATTCGTTCGACCTCGACGACCGCACCCTCGCCCATGTCGAGATCGTCATGCTCGCCAAGCTGCGCCGCAATGAGAGCTTCGCGCTCGTTCTGCCCGGCACCGACGGCGGCCGCACGAGCCTGTGGGTCTCGCCGGTGAGCACCCTGCAGTTCCGCATCGACGACGTGCGGCAGGAGATCGACCGCGAGTGGCTCGACCAGCTCATCGAGGGAGCCAACTCGGCCAGCGGCCTTCGGGTCGAGCAGAAGTCAGCCTCCGAGTGACCACGGTTCTCGTTCCGTGGCGACCGCAGCCGAGTCGCCTCGAGGCCTTCGACGCGCTGCGCGGCTGGTACGCGCAGAACCTGCCAGACGCCGTCATCGTTCCCGTCGACTCCGACGACGAGCTGTTCAACCTCTCGCGTTGCCGCAACCTCGGCATCCGCTCGATCGCTGATGAGGGCCAGGTCGTCGTCATCAACGACGCCGACACCGTTCCGGAGCTCGCCCCGCTGCTCGAGGCGATCGAGCAGGCGGCGTCAAGCGGTCTCGTGCACCTCCCCTACGACCGCTACCACTGGCTCGGACGCGAGGGCACCGCGCAGTTGCTCTCCGGAACCGAGCCGGCCGACTGCGACTTCGAGCTCGTCATCGGAGCGCGCTCCGGCGTCTACGTGACGACCCCGCGAACCTGGTGGGCGCACGGCGGACAAGACGAGCGGTTCCGCGGGTGGGGATTCGAGGATGCCGCCTGGTACGTCGCGCACCAGACGCTCCTCGGCGAGGCGCCGCGCCGCCATTCGGGCGCCGTGTACGCGCTGCACCACGAGACCCAGCTGCGCGAGGGCCCGCAGTACGACCTCAACGCGGCCCTCATGGACCGCTACACCGCCGCGTCCGCCTCTCGCGAGGCGATGGCTCAGCTGGTCTTCGACGCCAGCGACTCGTAGGCGCGCTCTGCTCCGGTTCGCGACTGCAGGCCCTCCGCGATCGGCAGGGGGCCGATGTCGATGGCTCGGCGCACGGCATCCATGAGCTCGTCCACGCTCGCGGAGTTCGGCGCGAGCGCAACGCCGACGCCGGCGCGCTCGATCGCCGCGGCACCGGCGAACTGGTCGGTGGAGAAGGGGAGCACGACGAGCGGCACGCCGGCTGTCATCGCCTCCGTGACGCTGTTGTTGCCGCCGTGGGTGACGGCCGCGGCCGCCTCGTCGAGCAGCCGCACCTGGGGAAGGAAGCCGCGAACGAGCCAGCCCTGCGGCGCCTGCACCGAGCTCGCGCCCGTCGCGATCGCCGCGCGCATCCCGAGCGCCGCGAGGGCGTCGACCACGCGCTGCAGCACATCGTCGCGCACCGAGAGAAAGCTCCCGAAGCTCACGTAGACGAATGGATCGTCGCTCGACGCGAGCCACGCCTCCACCTCGTCGTCGGTCGGCTCGGCGCGCACGGCGGAGCCGAGAAAGGTGCCGTCGCGCGGCTCCGCCAGCTCGGCTGGATAGTTGAAGAAGAGCTGCGGCCCGTGCTCGGCGAAGGCGCTCGCACACGGCGTCGCGGCAGGGTCGAGTTCGGCGAGGGCGGCATTCCACTCGGCGGTGAAGCTCGCGTCGACCCGCTCGCACAGCGCGCGGAGGCGGTCGAGCTGCTCCGTCGTGGGGGTGAACGCCGCTGGCCACGCGGGAGGGAAGCCGTAGACCTCGCCGGGCTGGGGCAGGGCAGATGGATGCCCGAGCACGACATCCGCGTACGGCACCTTCGCCGCCGCAAGCGCGAGCCGCGCACTGAAGGCGAGGTGGTCGACGATTATCGCGTCGGGCGCCACGGATCGCACGACCTCCTGCACCTCGCGGCCCACCCGCACCGGCTCCCACATGAGGTCGCTCAGCCGGGCCTCCGCCTGGTACTCGAGGGTCTCGACCATGCCGAGGCGGGTCGCGTTGAAGAAGCCGCGCAGCGCGTCATCCTCGCCCTTCGGCTGGTCCTCCGCCCTGATTGTTCCCGGGTTGGAGCCCTTGCCGAGCTGCAGGTTGACCCGTTCGAATCCGAACGACTCGACGATGGATGCCGTGGCCGGTCCGGTGGCGACCACCACCCGGTGCCCCGCATCCCTCCATGCCGTGGCGAGGGTTGCGAGCGGGTACAGGTGCGACGCGTAGTCGGGGCTGATGACGAGGAGGGTGCCCGTCACAGCGTCGACACCGACTCGCGCTGCTCGCTCTCCTCCTCGTCGACGCGGGAGTAGACGCCGTCGAGCGCGACGGCCATGGCCTGGATGGTGAAGCTCTTCTCGACGGTCGCGCGCGACTTTAGGGCGCGCACCTCACCGGACTCCCCCTGCGAGGCGTCGAGCGCCGTGGACATCGCTGCGCCGAGGCGCGCCGGGTCCCAGGTCGGGGCGAGCACGCCGGTGACGCCCTGCTCGACGTAGGTCGCCGGGCCGCCGGCGTCGGGGCCGACGACGAAGAGCCCGGCTCCCATCGCCTCGAGCAGTGCGATGCCGAACTCCTCCTTGAGGCTGCCGCAGACGTAGATGCCGCGGGGGGCCGCGAGGCCCGGGAGGCCGAAGCGGGTCGCCGCCACCCAGCGGGCGACGGTGTCGTTGGGGCGGTGGCCGGCGAGGATGAGGCCTGTCTCGCGTCGCTGGGTCGGCTCGACGATCGCGTCGATGAGGGCAAGCTGCTCGCGCTCGTCGGCGCTCGGCGCAACAAGGTCTCCGCCGATGAGCAGGAGGTTGGCCCGCTCCCGCAGCGGCCCACGCGCCCACGCCTCTGCGATCGTCGCCATGCCCTTGACCCGGTGGAAGCGGCCGACGCTCACGATGACGGGAAGTCCGCGCCGGTCGGCCGGCAGCTCCTCGAGGAGGGCGGAGAGCTCGGCGAGCGCCGGGGACGCCGGGCGTCCCGCGGCGAAGTCTGCCGCCTCCTCGACGCCGGCGTCGACGACACCGAGGTCGATGCCCTCCGGCACGATCGAGTGGCGTTCCGGGTGCTTGCTGATGTCGATGCCGACAAGGGTCTTCATGTCGTCCGCGAGCGCGGGGCGGGGGAACAGCACGGTGTGGGCCGCGTTGGAGGCGAGCTGCTGCACGAGCCGGGCGCGGAACCAGAAGTGCTCCGTCTCGTCGACGTCGCCGAAGTTGTGGCGAGAGAGCCGCCCAGAGAGGTCGAGGGTGTTGATGACGGCGTGCGGGTCGGGGGCAACCGTGAACACGACGGGGATGTCGAGCTCGCGGGCCACATCGGCGGCGGCAAGACTGCCCACGTCGGCCATGCGCAGGTGCACGACGTCGACGCCGCCAGCGGCACGCAGCAGACGGCGGATGCCGCGGCGGGCAGCCACGCGCAGCGGCCACGCGTTCGCCGACTGCACCGGCTCGCTCAGCAGCGGGATGCGGCCGTAGGAGTGCCCGTCGCTCGCCGCACTGATCGTCGAGACACTCTCGATCGCGTCCTCCACCGAGCCCCGCGACATCGTGAGCACGCGCGCATCGGCGTTGCCGGCCACGAGGGCATCGCCGAGTCGAACCAGCAGCGTGGCGATTCCGCCGTTGTCACCGCGGCCCGCGTGGGCGAGCTCCGGGTCGATGTCGGCGTGGAGGAAGAGCTGGGCGATGCGGAGGCGGTCACCGGTGCGCTGGGGAAGGGGCGGTGCCGACAGGTCGACGAGGGCGAGCTTGGCGACATCGGCGAGCAGGCCGTCGCGGCGCGAGAGCTCCTCGAGCAGGGTAGGAACCTCGGCGTCGGTGCGGCGCTGCCCGAGGGCGGAGACGGCGGCGACGCGCACCTGGTCGGCCTCGAGGGTGTCGGCCACGATGCGCAGCAGGGGGCCGGAGGCGATGCGGTCGCGCACGAGGCCGAGGGTCTCGACGAGGCGGTAGCGGGCATCCGGGTCGGTGATGCCAAGGAGGGCACCTTCGAGGCCGATCGCCACCGGGGCTGCGGCAGACGACGACCACTGCTCGAGCGTGCGCTGGGCAAGCATGCCGCCGAATCCGCCGGCAGCCACGATTGCGACCAGTCGGCCGATCGTGTCGAAGCGGGGAAGCCGCGAGGCGAGAGCCCACGCCGCGTGCTCGCGGATGAATCCGCGGTCGTCGCTGAGCAGAGCGGAGAGGGCGACGTCGGCTTCGGCGTCGAAGACCTGGGCAAGGGCGTGCACAGCCGCGATGGAGGCGATCTGGTCGTCGCCGCCGAGCGCAGACGACAGCACGCGGATCGTGCGGGAGCCCCCGTCACGGTTGGCATCGAAGGCGAGGTCGTCGGCGAGGCGGAGCGCGTCGATCACGCGATCCGCGTTGCGGACTGCGTCAAGCGAAGTCAGGATTCCCACGGGGCACGTCCTTAGCACTGGCTGCGGCCACCGGCCGACCTGTCATCGTATCCGCCCAAGCCGATGGCAAGCTGGCTGTTCCGTACCGTGGTATCAAGTGGTATGCGCATTGTCTCGATCGGCGATATCGGCCCCCTCGACGGGATGCTCCACGTGGGCGACGAGGCGATGTTCGAGGCCATGGTGATCGAGCTGCGCTCCCGCGGTGCCAGCCACATCACCGGGCTCTCCTCCAACCTGGTCGACTCGGCCGACCGCTACGGCATCGACGCGATCCAGAACCTCGGGTTCGGCGACCTCGGTAAGGACCGCGCGGCGAGCGAGCAGCGCATGCACGACATCCTGACCGGCCGCATCCAGCCCCGCGACCCCGCTGTCGCTGTCGTGCACGCCGTGCAGACCGCCGACCTCGTCGTCATCGCGGGTGGCGGCAACATGACCTCGATCTGGCCGAGCCACATCTTCGAGCGCGCGACACTCGGTGCCCTCGCGAAGGCTGCCGGCGTGCCGCTCGTCGTGAGTGGGCAGACCCTTGGTCCGCAGCTCGACGAGCCCGACTCGGTGCTACTCGCCGGCCTGCTGCGCTCTGCCGACCTCGTCGGCGTGCGCGAGGGCGACTCGCTCGCCCTCGCCGCAGGCCTCGGGATTGAGGCGCAGCTGCACGCGGATGACGCCTCGTTCCTCGCCGACCTGGCGCCGTCATCCGCGCCCCTTCCCCCCTTCCCATACTGCCTCGTGACGCTCTCGACCCACACGGGGCCGGCCGAGCGCGAGGAGTTCGTCGCGGCGGCGGCCCTGCTGCTCGACCGGGTGGCCGCATCCACGGGTCTCGGTGTTGTCTTCTCCGGCCACTTCGCGCCATTCGGCGGCGCACCGCGCGGCGACGAGGTGATCCACGAGCTCGTTCGCAGTGCCATGGAGCAGCAGAGCGGAACGGCCCGCGCCCAGAGCGCGGCAGAGAGCGCGGCACTCGCGCGCGGCGCTTCGCTCGTGGTGAGCAGCCGGTACCACCCGGTCGTCTTCGCGGTCTCTGGCGGGGTGCCCGCGGTCGGCATCCCCGTCGACGACTACACGACGACGAAGCTCACGGGCGCGCTCGGCAACTTCGGCCAGTCGTCGGTGCTCCCGCTGAACGCACTGCTCGCCGAGGACGGCCCCTCGCTCGTGAACGATGTCTGGCTCGACCGCAGCGGCATCCGTGAGACCGGCCTGCAGCGTGCGCACGAGCAACGCGCCGCGAGCAGTGCATGGTGGGATGCCGTCGCCGCCCTCGGCGTGTCGGTGCAGACCTCGTAGAATCGTGACTTCAGCAGGGCCGGCTGCTCCGACCAGGAGCCCGACCATGCACCACTCCCGCCAGGACGCCTTCGACGCAGCGGCGCGCGCGAAGGCAGGGCACAACGCCGCCTGGCACCCCGTGCTCGCCGCGGAGGAGCAGAAGCCGGGATGCTGGCACATGACCACGCCCTACGGCGACAGGTACGCCGTGCTGCAACTCGTTCGCATCGGAGGCGAGGTCGGCTACCGCGCGGTCACCTGGGCGCCGGCGAGCGGCGACCGACAGCTCATCGGCTACTACCGAACCCTCCGCGCGGCCGCCGCCAACGCCCACCGGTACTGGCTCTCCACGCTCTCCCCCGTTGGCTTCGCCCCCGCGCCGTGGCAGGGCGGCATTCCGCCGACTCGGCCGAACGGCTGACCACGGTCTGGCCGCCGGGCCGAAGTCCGCACGCTCGGCGCTCGGCAGGATCGGGGCATGACCCGTTCGCGCACCCGCTGGCTGATACCCACCGGCCTCATCATCCTCAGCCTCGTGCCCGTCATCGCGGGCGCGCTGCGCATCACGGAACTCGTGACCGGTGCGGAGATCACGCCAGACAACGCACGCGCCTTCGCGATGCCGGTGCCGGTGCTCGCGCACATCATCGGGGCAACGCTGTTCTGCGTGGCCGGGGCGTTCCAGTTTCTGCCCGGTCTGCGCCGCGGACCACGCAGCTGGCACCGCAGGGCCGGATACGTGCTTCTGCCCGCCGGGTTTGTCGCCGCCCTCTCTGGACTGTGGATGACGCTCTTCTACGTCACCCCGTCGGCGGAGGGCCCCGGCCTCGGCGTCTTCCGGCTCGTCTTCGGCAGTGCGATGGTGCTGTTCCTCGTGCTCAGCGTGCGATCCATCGTGCGGCGCGACTTCGTCGCCCACGGGGCGTGGGTCACCCGCGCCTACGCGATCGGCATCGCCGCGGGCACCCAGGTGCTGACCGCGCTCATCTGGACCTTCACCATCGGACCGATGGAGCAGACCTCCGAGGCCCTGCCCATGGGCGCAGCGTGGGTCATCAACCTCGCCGTCGCAGAGCTCGTGATCTGGCGCCGCCGCCGTGTGGCGCGGGCAGCGCGTGAGGCCCGACTCGACCGCACCAGGGCGCGCGCCGCCGCGCGCCTATCATGAGGCCATGATCGCCCCGCTGCGCTCCGTGCTCTCCGCGCCTGCGGCGACCCCGGCGCCACCGCGTCGGGTGTGGCGTGACTGGGCGCTGGTCGCCCTGCTCGTGCCGTTGATCCTCATCGAGGGGCTGTCACAGTGGGACAAGCCCGGCCTCCCCGCCTGGACCGCCGTGACCCTGCTTATCGTGCCGACACTGCTGTGGCGGCGCCAGCGGCCATTGACGATGCTCGCGGTGGCGTACGTCTCGACCGAGGTGACCTCGTTCGTGGTCGGACGCGAGATGCAGCTCGTCTCGTCGTCGTTCATCCTCCTTCTCGTGTACGCCGTGTTCCGCTGGGGCAGCGGGCGAGCACGGGCCGGCGCCGTCATCCTTCTCGCCGTCTCCCTCACCATCGCCACGGTGCAGTCGACGGAATGGATACCGACCCTCGTCGGCGGCACCGGTGTCGTGGCGGTCACGAGCCTCCTCGGCCTCCTCCTCCGTCAGCGGGCCACCGCCAGGTTGCGCGAGCTCGAGACGGTTCGCGTTCGCGAGCGGGCAGAGCTCGCGCGCGACCTGCACGACATCGTAGCCCACCATGTGTCTGCCATCACCGTTCAGGCGCAGGCGGGAATCGCGACGGCGGCGAAGAACCCGCAGGCGGCGGTCGCGGCCCTCTCGGTCATCGAGGCGGAGGCCTCGCGAACGCTCAGCGAGATGCGAGCGCTTGTGCGCACGCTGCGGGACAGCGATGCCGCAGAACTCGCGCCCCTTCCGGGAGTGCCGGAGCTGCTCTCCCTCGCGGGCGGAGCCAGCGGCCCCTCCGTGGGCGTGCGCATCGACGGCGCGGTCGACGACATCCCTCCGGCGATCGGTGCTGCGCTCTACCGCCTCGCTCAGGAGTCGGTCACCAACGCACGGCGTCACGCCCGCGGCGCCACCCTCGTCGACGTGCTGCTCGTCGTCGACGAGACGGGCGCGACACTCACCGTCACCGACAACGGGGCCGGCGGCAGCCCCGGATCGGGCTTCGGCATCCCCGGCATGACCGAGCGGGCGACCCTGCTCGGCGGGTCCTTCGCCGCGGGTCCCGATGCCGGGGGCGGCTGGGTAACGCGCGCTGTCCTTCCCCGGGCAGGATGGACCGCATGACTGGCTCTTCTGGCGTTGTGATCCGAGTGCTCATCGCCGACGACCAGGAGCTCGTGCGCACCGGGCTGCGGATGATCCTCGACGCAGAGGACGACATCGAGGTCGTCGGCGAGGCCGCGAACGGAACAGAGGCTATTGCCCTCGCCCGGGCGCTGCGCCCCGATGTGTGCCTCTTCGACATCCGGATGCCGCTCACCGACGGAATCGAGGCCACCCGCGCCGTTGCCGGGCCGTTGCTCGCCGACCCGCTCGCCGTCGTCGTGATCACGACCTTCGACCTCGACGAGTACGTCTTCGCCGCCCTCCGCGCAGGTGCCAGAGGCTTCCTTCTCAAGGACGCGGGGCCGGCCCTCCTCGGCCAGGCCGTGCGGGCCGCCGCGGCGGGCGACGCACTCATCGCGCCGAACGTGACCGTGCGCCTACTCGCGGAGTTCGCGGGGCGCGAGCCCGCATCCGCGTCGCGACCGCCGTCGGAGCCGCTGACCCCGCGCGAGGAGGACGTGCTCGCCCTCGTTGCCCGGGGCCTCAGCAACACCGAGATCGCAGCGGAGCTCTTCATCAGCCTCGGCACGGTGAAGACCCACCTCACCGGGCTCATGACGAAGCTCGACGCGCGCAACCGCGTCGAGCTCGCCATCTGGGCGCTGGGGCGCTAGCCGTGCCGCGTCAGGCAGCTGCCGGACGGATGCCTCGCACCACCAGGTAGCCCACCATCCACAGCTCTCCGACGGTCGCCGGGATCGTGACGAGATCGAGCACTCCCGCTGGCACATCCGTCGCCGCGCCGAGCAGCGCACTGGCGAGGTAGCAGACGCCGCCAACCACGAGCAGGATCCCCAGCACCCGGGGAAAGCGGCCGGTGCTGATGGCGAACCAGCCCATCGGCATGAGCCAGAGGCCGAAGAACACACCGCCGACCTTCCACGCGAGCATCGAGAGGGTGAACAGCAGCTGCACCGTGGCAGCGCTGTCGCCCCCGGGCGCGAGGGAGGCATCGCGAGAGACCGCGAGAGCCGCCGCCAGCAGTCCACTGCTGCCGAGGATGAGCACGGCGTTGGCCATGCCGAACGTGCCGACGGCGAAGCCGGCGCCCGGCCGGTCGGCGAGGAAGAGCGTGAAGAACCCGGCGGCTGCCACCGCCTGGGAGATCACGACGAGCAGTTCGAGTGCGATGCCGAGCTGTAGCAGCCCGTGGTTGGCGGTGATGCCGGCGAGGGTGTCGGCTGCGTCGTCTGGGCTGAAGAGCGCCGGTCTGACGATGAGGAATCCGAGCATGCCGAAGACGGCGAGGCCGAGGTAGGCGGCCCCGGTGATACGGGCGGTGCGGGTCATGATGCTCCAGTCGTGTAAAAGATTGTTTACACGTATGACGATAGGAGTCGCCATTCGAAATGTCAATTATTTTTGACACCCGAGCAAATCGGCGCGGCGGCGACCGCCCTGACGCACCATTCGTTAACGAGAAAAGCCGCCCGAAAGGGGCGGCTTTTCTCGTGAAGCTAACTCAGCGCGGAGACGGAGGGATTTGAACCCTCGGTACCCGTTAGGGTACTCCACCTTAGCAGGGTGGTGCACTAGGCCGAACTATGCGACGTCTCCAGTGTTCCGCACAAGCATAACCAATTCGTGCGGATGGTCGTGACGGCCCTAGCCGAGCTTGGCCGTGCAGGTCTGGTCGAAGGCGGTCTGGCCGCGGAGTCCTGCGATCACCTCGCCCTTCGCACCCGGGTCGGCCGAGGGGTCGGCCGATGGATCGGTGGGAAGCGGGGTTGCGTTCGGGTCGAGCACCGAGCCGACTCCGTCGCCAGCCTTCTGCAGCTGGAAGGGCTCGTCAGCGAGGATCTTGGCGAACAGCTTGTTGCCGATCGCCGTGTTCGGCTTCACCTTGCCCGCGTATGGGGTTCCAGCGGGCTGGCCAGTGGCCCCGGGGTACTGGGTGAAGACGACACTCTCGAGCGGGATGTCCTTCAGTGCCAGAGCCATCGAGTACATCGTGTCGACGTTCTTCATGCTCGACGAGAGCTGCATGTTGTTGAGTGCCGCCTTCGCGAGCGTGTACACCTTGCCCGGGTCGCCGAGGGTGTCTGCGCTCTTCAGTGTGCGCACGAGGGAGGAGAGGAAGACCTGCTGCGAGCTGATACGGGTGAGGTCGCTGCCGTCGCCGACACCGTGGCGCGAGCGGAGGAACATGAGTGCGTCATAGCCGGAGAGCGTGGTGGTGCCAGCGTCGCGCTCGAAGCCCGTGAACTTGTCGTGGATGGGCTCCGAGAGGCACACCGGAACACCTCCGACGGCGTCGGACATCGCAATGACGCCGGTGAAGGTGATGAGGCCCGCGTAGTCGATCGTGACGCCGGTGAAGTTCTCGATCGTCTTGGCGACGCAGTTGACACCACCGTAGGAGAGCGCGACGTTGATCGGCTGGGCGGCCATCGCCCCCGTCGGCTTGCCCGTCTTCTCGTTGACGCACGACGGGATCGGCACGACGAGGTCGCGGGGGAAGCTGACGGCAACCGCGTTGGTGTGGTCTGCCGAGACGTGCAGAAGGATGTTGACATCGTTGAGCGCGGCGGACCCACGACCGTGGCCGAGGAAGTCGCCCTGGCCCTCGCCGGTGTCGCTGCCCACGATGAGGATGTCGAACCCGCCCTCGAGCTCGCCGATGCTCGGCGGCGGGCCGGCCTCCTGGTTCGGTAGGTCGAAGGTCTTCACATTGGCGACGGTCGTGGCCGCGTCGATGGAGAACACGGAGACGGCGCTGACGGCGACGACGACAGCCGCGATACCGAGGAACTTGAGCACGGCGAGCACGGGGTTCGCGGTGTGGAGTCGACCGTGGCGGGCGATGCCAGCGGGGCGACGCGCGTCTGATCTGCGCTGCTCGCTCATAGGGAATCCCTTCGGTTGCGGACCTCTGATTGACGGCGGTGAGCGGAGGGCGTGGGATTCGAACCCACGAATGCTTTCACATCACCAGTTTTCAAGACTGGCTCCATCGGCCGCTCGGACAGCCCTCCATCGGAAACCAAAGTCCGAGTGTACCCGACGGCACACTTGTCAAGCCTGAGGAAGTGCCTAGATAGTTGAGAGAAACTGTGCGACGCCGTCATTGAGGTCGGTGCCCGTTCGCGTGTTGCCCGCCTCGACCACTTCCTCGGGCGCCTGGCCCATCACGACTCCACGGCCCGACTCGGAGGCCCACTCGAGCATGTCGATGTCGTTGCGTCCGTCTCCGATCGCGATGACATCCGTGCGCTCGATGCCGAGCAGCGCACGAACACGCTCGAGCGCCGTCGACTTGTTCACCCCGTGCGGGGCGATGTCGAGCCAGGCCGTCCAGCCGACGTTGTAGCTGACCTTGTGCAGGCCCATCTTCTCGACGACGGAGAGGAAGTCCTCGATGGCGTGCTCCGGCGAGATGACGACGACGCGGGTGGCATCACGCCGCAGGAGCTCGTCGAACTCGACCTTGATCGAGCTCGCGCCGAGGGCTCCGTCGGGAAAGTAGCCGGTGTAGCGGTAGAGGCCCGTCTCGTCCTCCACGGCGTAGTGGGCGTCATCAAGTGCCGCCCGGATCGTCTGCAGCACCTCGCTCGGGTCAAAGGTCTCCACGATCTCCCGCGCGTAACCGAGGGGCGCAGACGGATCGCGGTGCAGTGTGATCGCGCCGTTGGAGCACACGACGTACTCCGGGGTGATGCCGAGTCGGTCGAGCACGGGAAGGGTCATCGCGACAGAGCGGCCCGTGGCGAGCATGATCTCGTGCCCGGCATCGCGCAGCCGGCCGATCTCGCGAACGGTGCCGTCGCCGAGCGCGCCGTCCTCGGTGAGCACGGTGCCGTCGATGTCGAGGGCGATGAGCAGTCGGGAGGTCATGCGCGCGGCTCCAGCACCTCGAGCCCTCCGAGGTACGGGCGGAGGGCGGGCGGAACGATCACCGTGCCGTCGGCCTGCTGGTGGGTCTCGAGGATGGCGACGATCCAGCGCGTGGTCGCGAGGGTGCCGTTGAGGGTCGCGACCGGTGCCGTCTTGCCGGACTCCGTGCGGTAGCGGGTCTCGAGGCGACGGGCCTGGTAGGTCGTGCAGTTGCTCGTGCTCGTTAGCTCGCGGTAGGCACCCTGGGTCGGAACCCACGCCTCGATGTCGTACTTGCGCGCTGCGCTCGAGCCGAGGTCGCCCGCCGCCACGTCGATGACGCGGTAGCTGAGCTCGCACGCCTGCAGCATCGACTCCTGAAACGAGAGAAGGCGCTCGTGCTCCGCCTGAGCGTGCTCAGGCAGCACGTAGCTGAACATCTCGAGCTTGTTGAACTGGTGTACGCGAAGGATTCCGCGGTTGTCCTTGCCAGCCGAGCCGGCCTCCCGGCGGTAGCAGGTCGACCAGCCGGCGTAGCGGAGAGGACCGCGCTCGAGGTCGATGATCTCGTCGGCGTGGTAGCCGGCGAGGGCGACCTCGCTCGTGCCGGTGAGGTAGAGGTCGTCGGCGGGGAGGTAGTAGATCTCGTCGGAGTGCTCACCGAGGAATCCGGTGCCTGCCATCGTCTCCGGGCGCACGAGGGTCGGGGTGATGAGCGGAATGAAGTCCTCGGCGATGGCCTTGTCGAGCGCCATGTTCATGAGGGCGATCTCGAGGCGCGCACCCAGCCCCTTGAGGAAGTAGAACCGGCTGCCGGAGACCTTCACTCCGCGGGCGATGTCGATGATGTCGAGTCGCTCGCCGATCTCCGCGTGGTCACGCGGCTCGAACGAGAAAGTCGCCTTCTCTCCAACCTCGCGAAGGGTGGTGAAGTTCTCCTCGCCTCCGGCGGGAACGCCGTCGACGATGATGTTCTGGATGGCGCCGACGACGCGCTCGAAGGCCGCCTCTGCATCCACCGATCGCTGGTTCGCGTCCTTGACCTGCGCGGCGAGTGCCTGCGCCTGCAGCACGAGTGCGCGCTTCTCCTCCTTCGGCGCGGTGGCGACGGTGCGACCGAAGGAGTTCTGCTCCGCACGAAGCTTCTCGAACTGCTGCAGCGACGCGCGGCGGTCCGCGTCGGCGGCGATCGCGTCGTCGACGAGGGAGACGGACGACCCGCGGGCCTCCTGCGAGCGGCGGACGAGGTCGGGGCTTTCGCGCAGCAGCTGGGGGTCGATCACGTCCTCCATTCTACGGAGGGCCTTCCACCGTGCCGTATCTTTGGACCCGTGGCCACCTCCGCGACCCCAGAGCGCAAGCAGGCCGCCGTCATCTACAACCCGATCAAGGTGACCGTGCCGCGGCTGCGCAAGGCGGTGAACGCGGCGGCGAAAGAGGCCGGCTGGGCTCCACCGATCTGGTTCTCCACGACAGAGCAGGACGCCGGTCAGCGCGTCACCGCGAGCGCCGTGCGCCGCGGGGCGGAGGTCGTGCTCGTCGCTGGCGGGGACGGCACCGTGCGGGCGGTCGCCGAGGGGCTGCGTGACACGGGTGTTGCCCTCGCGGTGCTCCCCTCCGGCACCGGCAACCTCCTCGCCCGCAACCTCTCCCTTCCCCTCGGCCTCGAGGATGCCGTCACGGTGGCCTTCACCGGTGAGACCCACAAGATCGACCTCGGCATCGCGACCATCGTGCGCGCCGACGGCGACACAGAGGAGCACGTGTTCCTCGTCATGGCCGGCCTCGGCATCGACGCGAAGATGATCTCCAACACCCGCAGCGACCTCAAGAAGGCGGTGGGGTGGCTCGCCTACATCGACGGCACGATCCGCTCGCTGCCGGAGCTCGGGCCGATCCGACTGCGGTACAAGCTCGACAGGTCGTCGGAGCGGGTGACGAACGTGCACTCGGTGATCGTCGGCAACTGCGGAGTGCTGCCCGGCGGCATCCTGCTGATTCCCGATGCGAAGCCGGATGACGGCTTCCTCGATGTCGTCGCGCTGCGGCCCCAGGGTCCGTTCGGCTGGGTTCGGGTGTGGAACAAGCTGACCTTCGAGAACGGCGTGCTGAGAAAGACGGCGGTCGGCCGAAAGATCATCGACCTGCAGCGCGACGTGCGCGACGTCATCTACCTCCGTGGTCGCGACCTGCAGCTGCGGGTCGACACACCCCAGGAGTTCCAGCTCGACGGCGACGAGTTCGGCGAGGTCGTCTCGGCCAGGGCCTGGGTGGATGCCGGGGCGCTGAACGTGCGGGTGCCCGCACCGTGACGGCAGGGGCGACCGCGTCAGCGGATGTCGCCGCCGTGCGACGCGACAACAACTTCGACGCCCTCCGCATCGCGGCTGCGCTCTGCGTCATCGTCGGCCACGCCTTCGCGCTCACCGGGCGGCACGATCAGTCGCCTGCGCTGGGCGGCGTCTACCTCGAGTACCTCGGAGTCAGCGTCTTCTTCGTTATCAGCGGGTACCTCATCACCGGCAGCTGGGAGCGCAGCCGCTCGGTGGGGCAGTACGTCAGCAGTCGTGCACTGCGGATCGCCCCGCTGCTGTTTCTCGTCATCCTGCTGTCGACCTTCGTGCTCGGCCCTCTCGTCACGACGCTGCCGACGGGCGACTACCTCTCCTCGCCGCAGACCTGGCGGTACCTCATCAACCTCGTGCTGCTGCCGGCCGACGGCCTGCCCGGCGTCTTCGACGCGAACCCCTATCCCTCGGTGGTCAACGGATCGGTGTGGACCCTCCGCGCCGAGGTCATCTGCTACCTCGTCGTGTTGCTGCTCGGGCTGCTTCCCCGCATCCCCCAGCTCATCGGCTTCGCGCTGTTCGCAGCGGGATCCATCGCTCTCGTGCTGCTCGCGCCCGTGACGATCTCCGGCTCCAACGTGTCAGCCGCCGGAGGAACCTGGGTGTTCTTCGCGATCGCCGCGCTCGTGCGGCTGCTCGTGCCGCGGTCGGCGCTGCGGCCGGGGATTGCAGCCCTCGTTGTCGTCGTCTGGGTCGCGGTGGCGGTTGCCGTGCCACCCCTCGGCATTCCGCTTCTCTGGCTCGCCCTGCCCTATGTCGTGCTCTCGATCGGGCTCGCCTCCACTCCGGGAGTGCGTCGCGCCGCACGCTTCGGTGATCTCTCCTACGGGCTCTACCTCTGGGCGTTCCCGGTTCAGCAGCTCGTCGTGCTGTTCCTCGGCGTACTGCCACTCGCGGTCGACATCCCGCTCGTCGCGGTCATCACCGCGGCATTCGCCTTCGCCTCGTGGCACCTGCTCGAGAAGCGCGCCCTACAGGCGAGGTTCCGCCTGCCGTGGTTCAGAGAGACGGCTACTTCTCGCCAGCGATGAGACCGCGCAGCCAGTCGCGGGCGTCGATGAACACCTCGTCGCCGTAGCGCTGGGTAACGCTGATGGCGAGCTTGTCGGCGCGCGGGTAGCTGCCGAGGAAGATCACGTTCGGACTGAACCGCCGAAGGCCGAGCAGGGCGTCGGCCACGCGCTCGTCGAGGATGTGGCCATCGAGGTCGATGACGAAGCGGTACCGCCCGAGGGCGTCGCCGATCGGCCGCGACTCGAGGAGGCTCATGTTGACGCCGCGCGTGGCGAACTGCTCGAGCATCTCGAGCAGGGCGCCGGCGCGGTCGTCGGGCAGCTCGGCGATGATGCTCGTCTTGTCGGACCCGGTGCGGGGAGGAACCGGCACGACCGTGCTCACCAGCACGAACCGCGTGACGGCATTGGGGTTGTCGCCGATACCGCCAGCGAGCACCTCGAGCGCGTAGTGGTCGGTGATACCGGGCGGCGCGATCGCGGCGTCTGCCACGGTCGACTCGAGCAGGTCTGCAGCGGCAGCGACGTTCGACGTCGACGGGATGTGTCCGTGGTCGGGTAGCCGCTCGTCGAGGAAGAGGTGGGTCTGGCCGTAGGCGACCGGGTGCGCGTTGATGACCCGCACATCCTCGAGCCGTGTTCCCGGCCGTGCAACGAGATCGAAGTTGACCGGCACGAGGTACTCGCCGATGATGCGCAGGTTCGGGATGACGGCAAGGGCGTCCTGCGTCGCGCTCACCCCGCCCTCGATGGAGTTCTCGATCGCGATCATCGCGGCGACGCTGCGGCCGGAGACGACGTCGGCGAGCGCCTCCCCGACGTTGTTGACCGAGCGCCACGGCTTGCCCGCCGCCTGCGGCACCTGCTTGAGTGCCGCCTCGGTGAACGTGCCGGCCGGCCCGAGGTAGCTGTAGGTCTCGTCCGAAGGCATGGCACCCACTGTATGGCAGTGAAAGACTGGGCGGATGAACTCCCGCGCCGGTACTCCCGCCCAGCCAGACGACCTCATCGACGTGCGCGCGCTCATCGCCGCGTACTTCGAGCTCGTGCCCGACGTGACCGTTCCAGAGCAGGCCGTCGTCTTCGGCACGAGCGGCCACCGCGGCTCCTCCCTCGATGCGGCGTTCAACGAGACGCACATCGCCGCGATCACCCAGGCCATCGTCGAGTACCGCGCCGGGCAGGGCATCACCGGCCCTCTCTTCATCGGCCGCGACACCCACGCCCTCAGCCGCCCGGCCGAGTCGACGGCACTCGAGGTGCTCGAGGCGAACGGCGTACGCGCCCTCGTCGACGAGTTCGACGACTTCGTGCCGACCCCGGCCCTCAGCCACGCGATCATCGCCTACAACAAGGGCCGCGACAGCGACCTGGCAGACGGCATCGTCATCACCCCGTCGCACAACCCGCCCCGCGACGGCGGATTCAAGTACAACCCGCCACACGGCGGACCGGCCGACAGCGACGCGACCGGATGGATCGCGGCGCGCGCCAACGAGCTCATCCTCGGCGGCAACAAAGACGTGCTGCGAGGCGAGGCATCGGCCGTCGACACCTACGACTACCGCGGCAACTATGTTCGCGACCTCGAGAACATCATCAACTTCGACGCCATCAAGGCGGCCAACCTCCACATCGCAGCCGACCCGCTCGGCGGGGCGAGCGTGCACTACTGGCAGCTCATCGCCGAGACCTACGGCATCGACCTCACGGTCGTGAACCCGTCGGTCGACCCGACCTGGGCGTTCATGACGCTGGACTGGGACGGCAAGATCCGCATGGATCCCTCGTCGCCCTCCGCGATGGCCTCCGTGCTGCGCTACCAGGGCGAGTACGACATCGTCACGGGCAACGACGCAGACGCCGACCGACACGGCATCGTCACGCCTGACGGCGGCCTCATGAACCCGAACCACTTCCTCGCGGTAGCGATCCAGTACCTCTATACCCACCGACCCGGGTGGAGCGAGGATGCGGCGATCGGCAAGACGCTCGTCTCGAGCTCCATGATCGACCGGGTGGCTGCATCCCTCGGCCGTCGCCTCTGGGAGGTTCCGGTCGGCTTCAAGTGGTTCGTACCCGGGCTCATCGACGGGTCAGTGGCGTTCGGCGGTGAGGAGAGTGCGGGAGCAAGCTTCCTCCGTAAGGACGGAACGGCGTGGACGACCGACAAGGACGGCATCCTGCTGTGCCTTCTCGCCAGTGAGATCCGCGCGGTGACGGGCAAGTCGCCGTCGGCTCTATACGCGGAGCTCGTTGCCGAGTTCGGCGACCCCGCCTACGAGCGCGTGGATGCGGCAGCCACGAAGGCGCAGAAGTCGGCCCTCGGCAAGCTCGACGGCGCCGCGATCACAGCGGATGTCCTCGCTGGCGACCCCATCACCGCTCGCCTCTCGGAGGCACCGGGCAACGGCGCGGCCGTCGGCGGCGTCAAGGTCGTGACCGACCGCGCCTGGTTCGCGGCCCGCCCGTCGGGCACGGAGGACGTCTACAAGATCTACGCGGAGTCCTTCGCCGGCCCGGAGCACCTCGCGCAGGTGCAGGCCGAGGCCAAGCTCATCGTCGATGCCGCCCTCACGTCCGGGAGTTGAGTAGGACGCCAACGGCGCCCGTATCGAAACCCTGAGCGATTCACCCGAGGGTTCGATACGGGCGCTCCGCGTACTACTCAACCCACCTGCTGCTTGCGCGAGACCTTGCTCAGGGTGTAACTTTGCAGTCAACGCAATTTTCTAGCCGCTGACGGCCGCGTTCGTCAGCGGCTCTTTCCATTCCCGGTTCACTGATAGAGGTTCTATGTCGCGCGTCGACTCCAAGGGCAAGCAGGCCGCCCAGGCAATCAAGGATGCTGGCGGCGTCATGACGCACCGCCAGATCCTGTTCATCATCTTCGGCCTCATGGCCGGAATGTTCCTCTCCGCGCTCGACCAGACGATCGTCGGTACGTCGATGCGCACGATCGCCGACGACCTCAACGGGCTCGACGCGCAGGCGTGGGTAACCACGGCGTACCTCATCACCTCGACGATCGCGACGCCGATCTACGGCAAGCTCAGCGACCTCTTCGGCCGCCGCCCGCTGTTCATCATCGCCATCGTGATCTTCCTCGCGGGGTCGATCGCCGCGGGCTTCTCCGACTCGATGTACCAGCTCGCCGCCTTCCGCGCACTGCAGGGACTCGGTGCCGGTGGCCTCATGGCGCTCCCCCTCGCGATCATGGGCGACATCCTCGCTCCCCGCGAGCGCGCGAAGTACCAGGGCTACTTCCTCGCGGTCTTCGGCATCTCGAGTGTCATCGGCCCACTCATCGGCGGACTCTTCGCCGGCACACCGGAGATCCTGTTCATCACCGGATGGCGCTGGGTCTTCCTGCTCAACATCCCGATCGGCATCATCGCGCTCGCGATCGTGCTGCGGTTCCTCCACATCCCGCACACCCGCCACTCGGTTCGCATCGACTGGTGGGGCGCCGCCACGATCGTGCTCGCTCTCGTGCCGCTGCTGCTCGTGGCGGAGAAGGGGCGCGAGTGGGGTTGGGGCTCCCCGATCTCCCTGACGATGTACGTCGTCGGCGGGCTCGGAATCGCCGCGTTCATCGTCAGCGAGAAGCTCATGGGCGATGACGCGCTCATCCCGCTCAAGCTGTTCCGCAACTCGACCTTCCGCATGACGACGATCCTCGGCGTGCTCGTCGGCTTCGGCATGTTCGGCGCGATGATGACCATCCCGCTCTACCTGCAGCTCGTGAACGGCGCGACGCCGACCGAGAGCGGATTCCTCATGCTGCCGATGATCCTCGGCCTCATGATCTCCTCGATCGTCAGCGGCCAGATCATCGCCCGCACCGGGATCTACAAGTGGTTCCCGCGCGTCGGCACCCTGTTCATGGCACTCGGCTTCTTCTGGTTCACCTTCGCCACGGCCGACAAGCCGGTCTGGTACATGATGATCGGGATGCTGCTGGTGGGCCTCGGCCTCGGCCAGCTGATGCAGACCCTCACTATCGCCTCGCAGAACTCCGTCGGACCGCGCGACATCGGAGTAGCGACGAGCTCCTCCACCTTCTTCCGCCAGATCGGCGGAACGCTGGGCGTCGCCATCCTGTTCTCCGTGCTCTACACGCGGATTCCAGAGGCGATCGCTGCCGCGTTCGAGAAGAAGGCGAACCTGACGGCGCTCGGCGCGGCGGCAGCCGACCCCGATGTCGTCTCCGACCCGGCCAACAAGGACATCCTCGCCCTCCTGCAGAACGCGCAGGGCGGCGACACGTCTGCGGTGAGCGACTCGCTCAACGGCGACAGCTCGTTCCTCAACGGAGCCGACCCGCGGCTCTCCGCGCCGTTCCTTCAGGGCTTCAACGACGCGGCAGTGTCAATCTTCTGGGTCGCCCTCGTCGTCGTGCTCGTCGCATTCGTGCTCAGCTGGTTCCTCAAGACGGCACCGCTGCGCTCGAAGTCCGCCCTCCAGGAGAACGCGGAGAACGAGGCGGCGCTCGTGGCGCAGTCGGCGGCTGACGCCACCGGTGCTCTGGTGGAGCCGGGCGTTGCCACGGGGAGCACCCCCATTTCGAGGCAGTAGCCGAATCGTTATCAGCCCCGTTTTTCCCGGTATCACTGGGGAGAACGGGGCTGTTCGGCGTTAACCGGGGTACAACGAGGGGGACAATGCGTGAGAGCGCTCCCACATTCGCTTGACTTCCTGTCTCGCGTCTCCCTATCCTGAACCCGATCACGTGAGAGCGCTCTCATGCGAAGGTTTGGGAGCGCTACCACTGATCTCCCTCATCCACGCACACAAAGGAGTGACCGTGAGAAATTCACGACGCACAACCGCAGTCGCAATTGCCGGTGCAGCCGCCTTTGCCCTCGTCGCAACTGGTTGCCAGGCAACCACCCCCGACGCTGGCAGCGACGACTGGAAGAACGAGAAGATCACGCTGACCGTGGCGACCTTCAACAACTTCGGCTACACCGACGAGCTTCTCGCGGGCTTCACCGAGCTCTACCCGAACATCAAGGTCGAGCACTCCATCGCCGAGACGTCGAACGACGCTCGCACCAACTACTTCACCAAGCTCGGCGCCGGTTCGGGCCTCGCAGACGTCGAAGCCGTTGAGGTCGACTGGTTCCCCGAGCTCATGCAGTACTCGGACAAGCTCACCGACCTCACGTCGGACAACGTCGAGGGCCGCTGGCTCGACTGGAAGACCGCAGCAGCAACCGACGCCGACGGCCGCCTCGTGGCCTACGGCACGGACATCGGCCCGGAGGCAGTCTGCTACCGCGCCGACCTGTTCGAGGCCGCTGGCCTTCCGACCGACCGCGAAGAGGTCGCAACCCTCCTCGAGGGCGACTGGGCTCACTACTTCGAGGTTGGCGAGACCTTCGTCGCCGCGAGCGACGCCGCCTGGTTCGACTCCGCTGGAGCCACCTACCAGGGCATGGTCAACCAGATCACCAACGCCTACGAGGACAACGACGGCACGATCATCGCCGCCGACAACGAAGAGGTCAAGGACATCTACGACCAGGTTCTCGAGGCGAGCAGCACGCTCTCCGCGCACCTCGGCCAGTGGAGCCCGGACTGGACCGCTGGTATCGCCAGTGGTGCATACGCCACGATGCTCTGCCCAGGCTGGATGCTCGGTGTCATCTCGAGCAACGCTGCTGACGTCGACGGATGGGACGTTGCAAACGTCTTCCCGAACGGTGGAGGCAACTGGGGCGGTTCGTACCTGACCGTTCCCGCCCAGGGTGCACACGTCGAGGCCGCTACGGCTCTCGCTGACTACCTGACCGCTCCTGAGCAGCAGATCTCGGCATTCGTCGAGGCCGGCACGTTCCCGAGCCAGGTTGCCGCGTACGAGTCCGAGGACCTCACCGGCTTCGTGAACGACTACTTCAACGCAGCACCGGTCGGCGCGATCTTCACCGACCGCGCTCAGGCAGTCAACCCGGTTCCCCCCTTCAAGGGCCCGAACTACTTCAAGGTTCAGGACGCACTGTCCAACGCGCTCTCGCGTGTCGACGTCGACAAGACGGATGACGCCGCGACCTCGTGGGACAAGTTCCTGGTTGACGTCGAGGCACTCGGCTAAGCAGGTCTGAACAATGAGCCGGGCCGCGCGGCACATCGCCTCGCGGCCCGGCTTTTCAGTGGTACCAGCTCCACCATCCCTACCCGAAC
>Ga0307514_10001456_pt1:0-27500 | contig 28868 bp, 32 predicted proteins | sample 16_EM_MG_FD_203088 | JGI IMG/M metagenome (GOLD analysis project Ga0307514, IMG submission 203088) | Populus trichocarpa ectomycorrhiza microbial communities from riparian zone in the Pacific Northwest, United States - 16_EM | ecosystem: Host-associated > Plants > Roots > Unclassified... | reverse complement strand
TGACGCTCAGGGCTGCCTTGAGACGAACCTACAAAACAATCCCTACTACCCATTTGCGACATGTGAAGAGTACAAATATATCCAGTGTGGGATCAAAAAGAAGGGCATGAAGACGTATTATGAAAATGTGCTGAAGGAAGAAAACACCGCTCTGCGTTTCCGAAGCTTCAAAAACAGGGATGGTGTCCAGAAGCTCGTGGCTAGCATGCCAGATGATCAGGCTCTTGGGGAGTGGGAACTACACACTCTCGAGGATATGAGATGGAATGACAATCGCCAATGCCCAATCAAATACTGGAGTCCAGACATCATTAAAAGCAGGAGATGTTTAATGCGGCAGCCAGCCTATGCCAAGCATCTCATATTTGCCCCTCAGCATTGCTTTAACAGCAATATGCCCCCGAAATGCCTCTATACCGAAATGCACACTGTGGACTGGTGGTGGGAGATACAGGTAAGGAGAGATACTCGAGGATAATAACGTGCTAATCAACGTTTAGTCAACGCTCAGAGTGGAGCATACACTGGTTCCCTTGATCTTCATGTCTGATGGAACACATCTCTTGAATTTTGCTCGCGACAAGAATGAGTGGCCTGCATTTATGACAATTGGCAATTTATCTTCGGAGATCCGCCAGATGCCCTCAACGCATAGCGTCGTAATGGTTGCTCTCCTACCGATTCTAATCAAGACCCGCAATATTCCTCTGAAGCGGCTGGATGAGCAGCGGCAAAGAAACTGAGAGGTCCTGAATGAAGTACTCTGGTGGCTACTCCAACCACTCATCTTTAAACAAAATCCCAGCACCGGGAGCCGGTATTACAACATTCTCTGTGCAGATGGCAACTTCAGGCATTGCAAACCGGTTTTAGAAGCAAAGCTTGAAGATTGCCAAGAGTATAGCGACCTACATCATCTCGAGCGGCATGTCTGTTTTTGGTACGAGTATCCAAAGAACGAACTTGGAGATTATGTGCATCCTGAGAAGCAACACCCCCGGCGGAATCACAACCTATATAGAACGCTCAGTGATGCCAACACCAAGGCAGCCGATGCCGAAGTCTTGTCGTGCCATATTCACCGAGGATTCAACATGTTTCGACATATTCCCTGTATTGCGAGTGACCTCCCTAAGCCCGACCTCCTCCATACAATGCAGATCGGCATGGTTGACCACCTCCAGAGTTGGATTTTCCACTTCATGAAGATGCACAAACGGCTTGACTAGTACATTGCAATCTGGTTATCTGTGCCTGCTTACCACGACCTCACACCAAAAAATAAGTCATATGAGGAAGTTTCTCAATGGAATGGGACGGAGATGAAGGAAATGAGCCGGTACCTGCTTGGAGTTGTAACCCAGTCTCTACGAGGTGGAAACCCCGCTCAGCGTCCCATATTCAATTGCGCAAATGAGTGCACACGGGCATTGTTGGAATTCAATATGTATGCTCGATATAAATCTCACGATGATGCAACATTGAGCTACATGGAGGATGCCTTGCATCATTTTCACACCTTCAAAGATGTTTTCTTACTCGGGCGAGCCGGCATAAAGGCGAAGGCCAAAGCCAATGCCCTGAGAACAGAACTTGAAAAGAAGCCAAAGGGAGACGAGGAAAGAAATGCTGAAACGTGGACGCAGTCCAAGAAGCGGTGCGAAATGAGCACCTGGCGGGATTATATCAGCCACGAGATAGATATTTTCAAGCAGTTTGATGCTGACTTCAGCTTTCCGAAGATCCTCTTGATGTTTCATTGGGCCGAACAGAGTTGTTGATATGGAGCCTTGCAACAGTATTCTGTCAAGAGACATGAATAAGCACATAAAATGAACCTCAAGGACGGTTGGAATGCCTCCAATCACAATCTCAACTACCTGCAACAAGTAATCACATTTCAGCATCGCATTCTCTGCTTTGAAATCAGAGAGCTCAATCTCCAAGCCCTCGCTCAGCGTTGGGAGAACAGCGCTGCCGCCAGCAAAGTCCTCCCTTCCAGTGCTGATCTGGCTGCCCCCCTGAGCCCCCAGTCATATGCGAAGCCCAAATTCATGGGACCCCAAAACTGCCGTGATGGAAAGCATCCTGACGCTATGATCAAATACTTCAGAGCATTACTTGACAACACGCAAGACGCAACGCACCGCGCGGCAATGTTCAGCAGCACGTGGGAGTTGATAAAGCATAAGAGTCATAACAAGACGTATATATCAGATGAACAACTGCATGCAATGGAGCTCTGTATTTACCATGGTATTAAGGTTCAAGTTGAGGGTTTAGAAGGTGAACGCATATCTGAAATGTGTCGATGCACAGGAAGCCAGAGCTGGCGTGGAGGGGATCGACGGAACGACGGGGTGTGGGCAAAGCAACACCCGGGGAGGTGTTATGGCATGCTGAATGGGCATCTCCCGTGGCAACTGCAACAACTATTTAAAATCAAGCTCTAAAACGAGGATGGAGCTTTCGTTGAGTACTGGATAGCCCTGGCGCTTACCACAATACCTTAAAACTCAGGTAACTTGGATCCCGTCTTGAAATTTGTACAAGTGAGAAAAGCACCGGCAGCCATTGCTTGGCAAGTTTTCAGCGTGGGAAACATCGTCGGCTGCGCGCACATAATTCCAGAGATAGCAACTAGTTGTAATGCAGGAGACAGACAGAACGAGTGATGGATTGTCAATAGCCACATAGATCTGGCAACTTGGAATGATGTGTATAATTAGTAAAGAGAGAATTGCATTTTGCGCGCAGGTAGAAGGAACGCGAGGAGAGATTTTCGGAACGTCACCTATTGCATTGGAATCCCGATGCAAGCGCATACCCAATGAATTCATTCCGACGTATGGTCACAGTTGGCCACAATGCCAGAGTGTTCATTTAACATAGGAGACTGATAGAGTGAGAAGAAATAGTGAAACAGTGATTGGAGGGCGATATGCAATGCAACGGGTGGTATTGAGGCCGGGCACGGAATACTCTCCCACCGGGGTGTCTCTGACGGCTCTGACGGAGCGTATCCACTCTGACGGAGCCATTCGACGCGGACGGAAATATTTTTTCCTAATGTAGATGACACTTGAGGACAGTCGAATGCATAGCATTTCTCTGGATATGCACAACACCTATGCTAGATGTACAAGGCAGGTCAGTAGTATGCTCCTTAGTGGGGGTTCATGCTAGTCGCGAGAAGATTGCAGACAGCCTGGGCTGGCAAACGCTTTGCAGCTACTAAGCCTTACTGGGATGTTTCTGACATCAGCAGTGCTAGTCGTTTCTATGTTTATTTATTTCCCTAGATACTAGCGGGACATGCATGCACGGGAGTTGATAGTCAATATGCGAATAAGTGAGCTCTTCACCCCTACCTGTAACGGGATAGGACTCGGTGGAGCACGTTCCAGTCGTCGACCTAAGCATGACATAACTGGGAGAATAATAACATTGGCATTTGCCTAGAGCGAACACTACTCATTGGTTTGGGTGGTTTGGATCGCAATGTATTACACATCAAGTTCTATTTTGGCATAGTATTGGTTGGTTGCCGAGGAAATCTATGCCGTGATAACTAATAATGGTGAGGGGTTATTAAATGTGATAAGGCATAACCAATATGGGCAATTGGTTGAATGTTCCAACTACCGATTCATATGGGAGCAAGATGTCCAAGTTGAAGTTGTGGTCTGATTAATTGTCCGATATGATATCATGCATGAACACGATAACCAAAGGGATTTGTGGCCACCTCTGACTGGAGCATTCTTTGAATGTAAGACACAAAGTAACGTGGCTATCATGAGGGATTTAACCATAGTCTTAAGAGGGTTTCGAGAGATTACAAAGAGATCACATTGTTCCGGCAGTGAGAAGGAAGGGGGAGAGATCAACCAGTGGGAGAAACAAAACAACCTACCAGCAGAAAAACAATCTAATATATTATTGCATTTTTATGATACCTATACCTATTATTATATACCTAAGAATCTACTAGCTTTGTGTAGTGGCTGCCCCGCACCTTTAGTCAAACATAAGTGCTCTTATATCTATGACCTTTGAGAATGACAATGATGTCATTGTATACGCATTAGAGAAGATTATTTCCCACGCCAGAAAGAATCAGTAATTCTTTGCGGCACAGTGCGTTTGGTGGCTAGTGACTCATATCGGCCTTGAGCAAGGGTTGAGTACGTAGATCGATAACCTATGGAAACAAGCAGCTGTCACCGATAATATTATTACGGAATATACCAATCAAACACCATCTCGAGCCTGGACAGAAGATAAGCGGGCCGTTCGGATACTGGACAGTGCTGAGCATTTTATCCCAGAGTCTGAGCAATTGCGTCAAGTGTTAGGACGATATAGGATGCTACCTCAGTTTAAGCGGCAGCTTAAGTACACTCGAAGAGTCAAGAGACTTCAGGAAGCTAAGAACCCCGCTGCAGCAAAATGGCTGAAAAGACTACAAGAAATAGGAGCAAAGGTTATAAGCAACCTGAGGAAGGAATAGAGTCTACAGCCATGCACCTAGTACTTACTCAACGAGTTTAAGTTACTTAGGGTTAGGCACCCCTGTAACAATTTGTGAACGGAATAGCTGTCCAGAGTTGGGAATTCTAAAATCTTCTGATGCATCTCTGAGTAAGGTTAATTTGATACTTCTGCACACTCCACGGACATGGGTTTCTCTCAAATGATGTACGTGTGGTGACACGGGGCGGAAAAATGGCTCGTCCTGACGATTCTGGAGGCGTAAAAGAAGGGCTGTGCGAGTATTTCACCGTTTATCTGCAGCGGATAGTAGGTTGAAAACCTTTGCCGAGTCCGTATTGTACCAGCCTTGCAGGGCAAGATATGAAAGTGTCTCTTCCATATAGTCAAGACCGGTAGACCGATCATTGTGCTTGAGCATCTGTCGAATTTAAGTGACTTTGTTGGCAGATCGATATTCCTCTTTCACATTGCTGATATGTAGCCGTTCAGAAATCTCGGTGGTGAAATTGTCGCCAGAACCCATTCGCCGAATTGACTCTGATATATAGCTCACAAAATGCATTTTTGAATATCCGAAATGTATTACATGCTGTTCGATGGTTTTCTGGAGCTCCTGAACACCAATTGTCTGCCCCCAAGCTTCAAATTGGATCAAGCAGATGGACAATTCCTGCTTGAACCACATCTGCTCATTCGATATTATATCATATATCTCTCTCTCCAGCTGACTCACAATACAGTCAATATCAGCGATACTTCAGGTGGTAGCTTTGGTCTCAACATTGAATAGACGGACCTGAAATTCGACACCCTTGTTGGTGGTCATGTTTACGGCCCCATAAACCTTATCTTCGGCAGCAGTCTGCATTTGAGCAAGTTTTTTGGTGAATATGCTTCGGGGACCAGTTGCCTTAGTTCTGACTTCTTGTAATAGTTGTCGCTCGTGATGTTGGGATAATTTATCGAAAAGCTTGCATTTGACAGGTGTCACCTGTTGGATTTCGGGCTCCAATTGCTCGATTGCCCTCTCGCGATCAGCCTCTAATCATTTAGCTGCCACTTGTTGGGCTGTGTTCAGGTGCACCTTAAATTGCCTTCGTTTTGATGTAGTAACCTTTTCAGCCCCGTACACCTGAACTTCCAGTGCAGCATGGATTGAATGTATCTTTTGTTCTCGTAACTGATGGGATTCCGTTGCCAACTGTTCATCCACTTTGGCCTTCGCAGACTTTGACATTTTCTGTTCTCGAAAGACACCCTTCTTTCTGTAAAATCGCTTCAGTGCATCGTCTAGTGCTGTGAGGGATAGGTCAGAGTGATTTTGTTGGCTGACAAGTAGAGCGAATTCACATAATGCCCGCACTGCTCCCATCACCATTTCATCAGAGGCTGTTTCCGCCATAGTTTTCCCATCATCCATGGAGCATTGAAGAATTGGAGCACAATTCACTGCCAGTGTTCTGATCATGCCCCGGATCTCTTTGCCCTGCCAGGAGCTGCTTTTCATCGAACTGAAAGGATTAGAGAAGCACTGGAGGCCTGGATATCGTAGTACTGATGTGAATCGATTGTCAAATTAATCCTTGACATTTCTAGCTTTCAGGTATTTGAGCAGCCAGTGCAATAAGTCTTTAACTAAACCCAGGAGCAGCTGATGCAATTCATCAGGCTGCCAAAGCTGATAGACACTGCAGGGAGGGAATTGCCAGAACTGGTTGCAGATTGGATGAACATGAAGAGTGTTCAGAACATCAATATTAGTTTTGTCTAGAAGCTCTGAGCAAACATACTGATCTCTTGAGTTATCGTGTGCTCGACAAGTTGAATGCCCCATCGGCACACCTTTAGGAATTTCATGCATCGGGCATGAGCCATATGAGACTTGAGCAATCATGACCTGTTCTGGATAATCCCCGACCCAGGCCACCAAAAGAAGATAACATTGTCTCTGGAATCCATCAGCACAATTCCATTTGAAGCCGGGACCAGTTATGTCAAGATTCCGGAGTGGGGACAGCACTGTTTCAACCGCGGAATGCCATGCTTCGTCAGAATTATTGGTATCTTTCAGAGGATATGCAATCAGCCCAACGAGATTCCAGGCGCCATGTTTAGGTGTATGGCGGATATCTTTTCAAATATTACCAATCTTGAGATACAGCGGCCAGGCATACTGATCGCCCGAAAAATTGGTCAAGTGAGTCTTGTTGGATGCACAAATAACTGGGACAATTGTCACTCTGGCAGGAAGCTGATCTTGTGTATCCCACCACCAGTCGCCAGTGTTCATCTCACTGTTTATTCGGCTACTTTCTGAGTCTGCAAGGCGCACCAGGTCACAATCAAGGTGCTCCTGAAATGGGGGATGTGCCAAAACGAACTGGATACATTTGAAAATATCCCTGTAGTATAATGTTTCGAAGATAGGTGAATGATCTTCAATCCAACTATCATCGCCGAGCCCGAAATCGAGTTCTGAGAGGAGCTTTCACAGAGCACCTGCAGATTCACATGATTTGATTTTGAAGTTGTCCTGTCCACACCTCAGATGCTGATCAATCCACGTTTTTGTTTGCTGACTAACTGATCACGCCTGTTGAAAGTTGTGTGCTGACTGAAATGGATGCCATGAATTCTGTTGTTCTGAGTACTTGCGATGCTTGTTGTACAATCCAGTTGCTTTGCCATATGCTTTCCCCCCACATTCTCCACTCCAACTACCTGCCTATGAGCCCTGGTCTTTGCTGAATCAGGGGTACATGTCAGATCAGACGTCTGGGGGTCTATTGTTTCTTCGTCGGCAGTATCTTGAGTTGGTTGCGCACCAGGTACATTGCATATGGGTAAAGTATTAGTTGACTAGCTCATTGATGGCCATTCAGGTGCACCGACTGAAGTCGAACCATGATGGCTCCGGTCGATCCCATCCTGCAGGTGGTAAAATCCTGTCAGGTAATAGCCCTTCATTCATTGATATTGGGTGATGTTGTTGATAGTGAGCCTTGAGTCGGTTCTTGTCGAATAATTTCTTTTTGCAAATAATGCACTTAACATGTTGTCGGCGAGTGTTGAGCATATTCGAGAAATGGTCAGTGATCATGTATTCAGATGCATCTCGACGATGTTTGATTAGGGGGTAATTTAGAGCCTCAGGGATATTGGGTTAGCGTATGACATTCACAGCCGCATTGCACCCCATCAAATGCGGGGGAGGGGTAAAATATAATTACCTTATGATCAGTTTTCTTCATAAACCAGGATATATATATCATATCCTACACATTAATGGTGCACATCGTCTGCTGAACATCATTAGCAAAGAAGAGCAGGTTTCTTTTGTCATCACAGCATTCACCGCCATGGGCCTTATACTATGTCATTGCGGCAGAGTGAGTTATCCCTGCGTTTGAGCCTCTGAGCAGCTGATAATGAAGGTAGATCATCTTAATACAATGAATAGGTGAGTTTCCTAGCTAGCTGTAAGCCCTCGCAATGATCATCATGAACTGATAGGCTGGTAGGATGGTTGGTTTAGTAACGATCCTTGACCGGAGCATGGATCCTGAGGAGAACAATATGTTTAGACAAGGAGCTCAATAGGAGGCATCACTGTTGCTGCTTGAGTCACAGGCCTCCTATTGAATGAGGTTGCAAGGTCGTACACGCACAACTTATGTGTATTATTCCTCGTCATGCTAACCTTCATACTGGATATAGTTCTTGTTGGGTTCTGGAGATATCATATCATATCCCTTCTACGACCGTTAAAGTCCTGGGAGCACATGACGGTGAGCATCTATCCAATATCCTAGTATATGAATTCGAGCATATAACAAAGAAAGGCGGGATGTGTGTGATTAACAATTCTTTTTCTCAAGGCCTGGGTTGGTTTCATCGATCAAAGGTGTAGTGCAACACCCCAGTGCGTGACACCTGAATGGAATATAAGAAGCCCATCATTCCGCTGAAGGTCACTGCTACCTGCAACATACTCAACCACACTCCGATTTATTCTACATCACATTGTACATTTATAGTAGTTAACCACCATCTTTGTTCACAACAACATGTCGACAAAGGGATCTCCACCGAAGACAGCGAATATGGCTGCACTGGGTGGCCAATTTGGCTCGCAACAGCGCTGTGACGACAATTCAGGATCCTCGGATAATGCTTCATGAACTACCACTGGAAAAGACAGTCGATCTAGCAAACATGTCAATCAATATCATCCGCCGCATGGGTATGGTTACCCTCCTTCACAGTAGCCATTTCCAGGCGCTGCGCAGTTTTATCACCATTCCCCATTCAACATGGCACACAGTTCCCAACCAACCACCAGTGTAAGCCAATAATATCCAAGATATGGGCCACTGAGGCAAGGATATGACTTCCACCAAGGCGGTTATGGTGAGGCTTGAATGTTCCCCAGCAGCAGTTCCCAGAACAAGGGCCATCATCTCCATGTGCACCGAGAGTGCCTGCAGTACTGCCGGGAAACAATTCAGTCAATCGGCCAACATCTTCCAGCCCTACTTCTCCACCTGGACCTCCTTCTGGTGCACCAGGGAGACCTTCCATTAGCCTCCCAACGAAACGATTCCTGCCGCCTGTGGAACAGCAGAAAACAGATGTCGCAACGATTGCTGACTTGCCCCCATTGCCTGATATTTCCTACGATGAATATGATGCAGATGAAGAGAGCGACTATTCGTCGGACTTGGGCAGTGCAAAGGGTAAACCCCCAGTCAGCCTGAAGCAAACCGAATTCTCCTTGAAGCAATTTGTAAAAAAGACGAGGCAGGCCAACTATGGTGCGTTCAACAAGGGAAGAAAGTATGAGTGGCTAGGTTCCTCAAGAAAAAGCATCAGTTCATGATTTGGGGGCAGAACCGATTGAATGTGTAATGGGCGGGGTCGGGCGTAGGTGATATTGGTGACAATAATGTGATATCAGAAAACAGAACAAGAGGCTTGATATTCGTTTCGAGGGAATCAAGAGAAGACTAGAGTCGAAGCTGTTTCAAAGTCGGAACTTGCTCTGCTATACAAGAGAACGAGTAAAGAGAGAAGAAAAGGAAATCCCCCAATGCCAACAATGCTCTCTTTATATACAGTTCGTCTACCACCCTCGAATCATTCCCCATCCTTCGATGTACTATCTGAACCTCATCTCATGATCTTACACACCATCAACATAACTCCTTATCAGTACAACCACGCCACATCGTCCGACGTCGCAACACCTCAGACGACTTCCTTATCATAATAGATTATATCGCCACCATCTTCCCACTCCCTCCGCATCTTCCAACGTCTCCGCCCATCCGTAGCACAATTCCTTCCACACCATCCCGATCCTCCCCTATAACCTCCAAGTACCTATGTACCTTCTTAAGCCGTGACAGTATCCCCCTCCTAGGTTCGAGGTCCTCTGAGAGCATTTTCCAATGGCCCTGGCTTCTGTGGGTACCGTTGGTGGAACTCGTCCACCGCTTGTAAACCACCCACAAACTATGCGGGTTCCCAGGTCAAAGAATCATACCCAGTCCACCGCACGAGGTACTGCAACTGGTTCCGGTATATCCTACTATCTTAAACACTAGATACTTCATACTCCTCCTCACCATCGACTTCTACCGGAGGAGGGGGGTCTCTTCGTTGCCCGACAAGGGGATCGTTCGTTACTGGATCTAAAAGCGAAACAGGTTGAACTCGATGAATCCGTATTGACACAGGCAATTCCAATTCATCGGCATATGGAGATATCCTACGAATAACCTTATATGGTCCCAGTCTTTTCCAATCTAGCTTCCGAGTAGGTCGAATGGTTCGTATATGCCGAGCATCCAGCCAGACCTGGGTTCCTTCCTGCATATTTGGTGCGGGAATTCTGGTCCGATTGGCGCCCTCTTCCTGCACCGCCTGACTTCGTCTCATCTCTACCCGGAGGTGCTCATGGACGTGTTGCATCGTGGCTTGAACCTGTTCGGCATCCAAGCGCCGGTAATCCCGTTCATTTGTTGGTTCTCCTGCGAATGACATCCTAGGATCTGTTCCTTGGACCGCAAAGAAAGGAGTACACTTAGTGGTTTCCGACACTCCATTATTTGCAGCAAATTCAGCCAGGGGAAGCCACTGTACCCAGTCATCCTGTTGGTGGTTAACGAACACTCGTAGGTACTGTTCCATGCTGGCATTCATCTGTTCCGTTTGACCATCTGTTTGAGGGTGGAATGCTGTTGACAGTCGTCGGTCGATCCCTAAATGGCTGCATATCTGGCCCCAAAAGGTTGAAGCAAACTGCGGCCCTCGGTCCGAAACGATTGTTGCGGGTAACCCATGGAGGCGTACAACCTCTCGTAAAAACAACCTAGCCATCTCTACAGCACCAATTGTAGTATGGCAGGGGATAAAATGGTGCATCTTCGAATGTCTATCGACTACTACCCAGATGGCGTCAAACCCTTCGCACTCTGGTAGCCCTACCACGAAATCCATTGAAATATCTTCCCAGGGCTTCTCGGGAACTGGCAATGGTCGAAGGACCCCAAATGTCGAATGTCGAGAACTACGGGACCGTTGACAGCTGTGGCAATTCCGTACGTATTGGTCCACCTGTTTCCGCATATCATTCCAATAATACTGTCTATCCAGGAGGTCAAACGTTTTCGCCCTCCTTGGGTGTCCGGCAAGCGCAGTATCATGGTGTTCCTGTATCAGCCATAACCGGAGTTGGCCACTTTTGGGAACGTAACACTTCCCTCGATACTGGATCTTCCCGTCCTGTTCGGCGCATTCTGCTACCGTAATATCCTTCAAGCTCCCATTCGTACGTATTGCCTCCAGTATTTTTCCAGGTAACGGATCAGTCTTATACGCGTCAGACATAAGATCGGAAATAGAGGGATGGCCCTGAGTGGGCGGGCTATCTGCCAACAAACGCAATTCTTTTGGTAGGTTCTGCGGCTTTAGAACCACCTGTTCCATATTTCTCAATCTTTCATCCCCCCCCTCAGGGAGGTCTCCCGGCCTCCTCGTCAATGCATCTGCTTTTCCGTTTGCTTTCCCTGGTCTATACACTATCTGGTACTCAAAGCGTGTTACAAATTCTGACTACCGAGCTTGTCTGCGATTTAGAACTTTCTTCGTCATAAAGTACTCGAGATTCTTATGGTCAGTTATCAATTGTAGCGGGTGTGCAGCACCTTCACACTCGGGTCTCCATTCTTCAAGTGCTTTAATAATGGCCATCAACTCTTTATCATATATATCGTAATTGCACTCCGCAGGTGAATGTTTCTTCGAAAAATATGCTACAGGATGTAATACTCCCTCGTCGTTGTTAGCGGTTTCCTCTAGCAGTGATAAAGATACATGGCAGATCGAAGAAGGTACATGTCTTAGGATGACCTAAGGGATGCAAAACACCTACCTTCAAATACGATGTCATGTTTGTCTGTCAAGTGATCTTTAGCGGGATTACACTTGAATCACACGTCGATCAAGCAGTGACGATACGTTCACACTGTCGGATTCAAATATGATGATGAAGTTATGTTGCCTGCTCTGGAAGTGAGAAATCTTCTTAGATGCGCATAACTCTTGGTTGCGATTACTATATCTTATCTAGCGGGGCAATGCATAGTTAAATTGCGAATACGCAGAATTACATGCACAGCAGACGATATGCAATATGCGATTACGAGGTATCTGCAGCTCACACGCACAAGCGGTGAGAACAACTGTGGCAACACCCGGTCTACGGAAGGTCGAGACCTAAGCATGCAGTGTCTGAGGGATTATTGGCATTGGCTGAAGATAAGAGGCCTGAAGCGAACCGGCTAAAAACCGTATGCATCGCAACGTCATAATAGGACGTGTCAAAATCTACGTGGGCATAGTATCAGTTGGTCGCTGATTAAATCTATGATGCAATGCTGAATAGCCAATTATGGTGAAGCGATAAGAATTGCAATTTAAAGCATTAACAAGATCAAACACAGTTAAATTGCGATAACGCAGACTTACGTGTCAGTCGTTAATGTTCCCACTACTGAAAAGCAAACGGGTACGCAATATGTCCAAGTTGAAGTTATGATCTGAGACGTCATTTGATATAATTTAATATGATGGATAGCCTGATATTAATCAGGAGCGTAACGCTTCGAAACTACATCATATGAACACGGTAACCTAAGGGAAACGTGGCAATCAATTATTGGGCGCATTCAGTAGAATGTAAGACGCAACGATAACATTGCAATTATACGATAAGCGGCCTCATAGCATGGGAGTAAGGGCGATAAGGATACAGTCCCTCGAACATGACTATAAAAAGATCACATTGTCCTGACAATTGAAGAACAAGCTCTAACAGCGAACAGTCAGAAACCTACCAGCGGAAGAAGACCTTTATTTATTATTAAGTTTTTATGATACCTATTATTATATAAAATCTATTAGCTTTTTGTAGCGGCAGCCCCGCACCGTCGATAAGTATTCCCACGAATGACTATAACCTTTGAGAACGACAAAGAAGTTATAGTATACGCACTCGAGAAGATTGTCTCCTACGCCAGAGAACATCATCACTTCTTTGTAGCAAATTGTGTCTGGTGGATAGCCTCGATTATTGGATTAGACAAAGGGTTACGACGACACATCGATACTCTAGCATTAAGTCAACCAGCAATCGTTAGAGGAATATCTACGACCCCTAGGGATATTGCTAGAAACGTTAGCATCGAATCCGACAAGAAGTCACCAGCCGTATCTGTGGATAGCTACGTTAAGAATCCTTTAAGAAGAACCAGGAAAGGGCGTGTCAATCCTTTACCCCAAACAAAGAATCAACTTAAAAAGATTAGGTGAGCGGAAGCCCGACGAAAACAATTATAAGAATAGGATCTACGGCTGTACTAGTACCTATACTTAGTACCTAAGTATCCCCGTAACAGTCGTCTCGTTGGGATAACACTCCTGCAGACACATAATCAGAAGCATCTGTCTCAATCATTACTTCCCTTTCATGATTGAAATGACGGAGTGCCGGTGCTGTTGTAAACGCAGTAACCATGGTTTTGAAAGCTAACTGCTGTTCCGATTCCCACACGAATGGTTCATCCTTCTTTGTTAGCTTCGTAAGGGGTTCCGCTTTCTCCAAATACCTCGGGATGAACCGTCGATAATAATTACAGAATCCGAGGAATTGCTGTACTTCAAAGAGGTTATTCAATCGTCCGTTCTTCGTTTTCTTTTCCGGGCTCCAATTCCATACGGTTTCCACCTTATGCTCGTCCATTGAAATCCCTTTGGTCGATATAATCAAACCCAAATATCTTACTGTTTCCTTATGAAAGTCGCATTTCTCTGGCTTTAAATATAGTCCCGCTTCCAGCAAGCGTTGCATAATCCATTTCACATGGCCAATATGTTCTTCCTCGGAGTCACTATATATTAGGACATCATCCAGGTATGCTGATGGAAAATCATCTAAGGCTTCCCTTATAGCAGTATTGATAAAGCCCTGGAAGTCGGCTGGTGCATTTGTCGTCCCGAACTGCATAACTGAAGGTTTAAACAGCCCATATCTTGTTCGAAAGGCTAACTTATGTTCATCCCCTTCCTTTACTCGCAGCAAATTATAAGCCCCCCGCACATCTAACTTCATATATATCTTAGCTTTCCCCAAAAGATTGAATGTTTCTTCTATCAGCGGGAGGGGATATCGATTTTTTATCGTTTTACTATTAATATTCCTGTAATCAATACAAAACCGTAATCCTCCATCAGATTTCCTTGCAAACAGGACCGGGGCCGCAAAAGGTGACGATGATTGGCGGTTAAATCCCTTGGACATATTTTCTTCCAGCCATTCCTTCAGGACTACCAATTCCGTTCTTGACATCGAATATAATGGTCCCCACATTGGTGTCTCTCCTTCCTTCAGGCCTACCTCATGGTCAATACCGGGCCTATGCGGTGGTAACCGATCTGCTAATACCTTGCTGAACAGAGGGAGAAACTCATGATACTGTTTGGGAACAATCTCCTCCAGGGGACGTTCCTTTAAATCCTTTGTTTCTATAGCTTTATTAATATCATAAAGTGATGCCTTGAATATCGTAAGTTTTCCCTTCTTCACGGTCCGGAAGAAGGATGATCCATTGAGCATGACGATATTTCCTCGGAAAGGCCTCTGTGATCGTATTTGTGGTTCGAATATTCCTTCTTCCTTTCGATACACTGGTTCCGGAGGTTCCTCTGTGACTCCTTGAACCGTAACGGGTGTATCGTGGTAATATGTAGTGCAGTACGGTGAACCAAACGTAACTGTATTTGATGCAAATCGTACCGCGACATCGTGTAGTCTTAGCCAGGGAATTCCGAGAACGATGGGATAATGCCCCAACTTTGTAACAAACATCGGCAGCTGTTCTCCATGGCCTTGTATTTTCATACCGACTTTAGCAATATGTGTGATATCTCCTGATTCAATAGGTCTTCTGTCGATGACCTCAACTTGTTTCTTTTCCTTCAACTCTTGAAGGGGTATCTGGTGATGGCAAGCAAAATGTTGATCTATAAATGCAATGCCCGTAGCTCCGCAATCGATCAGTGCATGTGTTGGTATCTCCTGGTTATTCACGGTCAATGTGCAGGTTATAACTCAATGTTTCCCCTCCATTGATCCCTCTAATACCTCCACCTTGCTAACTGATAATTGCGAAATTCCAAAACATTTTAAAGCATTTAAAACAAAACTTTTCCCGTCAACCAAAGCGCCACCCTGCTTGGGTCGACCTAATCTTTTCCCGATTCCTTGGAACCTTCTTTGGTTCCTACTTCCTTGACTTCCGCTCCAGCCGCCTTAAAGTCTGAGCCTTCTTCCTTGCTGCACATTCTGCCGCCCCGTGGTTAAACCCACCACAATATAAACACCTTCCATGCGCAAACCTCTTTGCCCTCTCTTCCGTTGAGATCCTTCTTCTGCCTGTGCTGAGATCCATTGGTGCAGGTCGTGTATATCCGGCAACTGTTCCAGAGGGGGCGGTTTCTGGTGCCTTCGGGGATGGGGGAGGCCTGGGGGAAGCGAAACCTGTCCCTCCCCCCTTATTCTGTGCTGCTTTTTCCGCTCGTCATTGGTGGATCTGGTTATCCCGTTTCTGGCAAACCGTCACCAACGCGGGAAGTTCCTCAGGCATATCGATATAGGTAAAGGAGTCCTTCATTTCTTCGGACAATCCCATCCTCAAAGCATTTCGTAAGGCCGATGGATTCCAATCCAGATCGGCAGCGATAACTTGAAACTCAGCATAGTACTGAGAAAACTCGTGGTTCTTTTGTTTAATGTCCCTCATCTTCCGTTCGGCGGTGGCCACTCGGTCGAGGTCCCCAAAAGTTGCTTCCAGGAGTTGTATAAAAGCTGGTAGGTCTTCCAGCCCGATCGTTCCGTCCTCCCGGACGTGTGGCAAGATCTGGCCTCAGGCTACCCCCCTCAGGCGGTTGAATGCGTACCGCATCTTCGACTGTTCATCGGGAAAGTTGGCGGGTTTGTGTCGTATGACCATTCGAAGTTGAGCAATCCAGCCTCCCAACTGAGTTCGATCCAATCCTGAAAAGTCCGGGGAGTCGGGAAATTTCTGGCCTCTGTCCTCCGGAGCCTGGGGAGCTGCCGGGGCCGCTCTGGCCGCCAACATCAAGGCGTTCGCTAACTCCATCCTCATACTCCGGGCCTCCTCTCCAGACCGATGTGCATCCCGGGTCATCTCGTCCAGTTCCTCCCGTAGCTCCTCGTCTGTTCCTGCGGCTGCGGGTCTCCTCCTGGCTTCGTCCCGTTCGTTCGTCAGCATCTGTATTTGTTGCTCCATCTCGGTGTGATCGCACTCCGGCGGCAGAAACTGCTTCTCCTGTAGATCTGTAATCTGCCGTTGCAGACCGATGATTTGTTGTGTGTGCTCGCACACCATCTGTACTGCTCGTATGGGTTGGGAGTACTGCGCCCCCCGCATTAGTACCTCCTGGGTTTGCACGAATGCCTCCTGCATCTGTTCGACCCCTATATTGTCTTTGTCGATGTCAATGAGTGCCATGATGGTGCCCTGATCTTCGACGGATACCAGGGCCGCTCGGGGTTCCGTTGAACTTGACATTGCAGCGGATCAAGCACATCTATAAGTGCCAATTATACGCGTCGAGTTCGGAGGGGGTTGGGGTCGGAGGGACTATAACAATCAGCAGAATCCCTAAAGACTTAGCTGTTGTTGCTGCTGCTGCTGCGTGACCGACAGTCGAATGGGTTCCTGCGCAGTTATGTCCTTCGCAGTCACAAGGTTCTTCGGGATCACAGGGAAACCAGCAGTGTGCTCCTGAATACCGTGTCCAATGCGGGCCGAATACGGGATCGTTAATGTCGAGTCCGCCGCCTTCCCTGGCCGTGTCTGTCCAATAAGTATTCCAAGTGGAGGGGACAGTTGACAGTTCCCAAAAATAAGCTTTCAGGGGCTCTTCCTCGAAGGTTGCTGCAAGTATGGCTTCGATAGTATCGAAAGCGTTCAAAGGTTCGGGTTCAAAAACAAGACACGGAGTTCCAGCGAGATGAAACCAATTTGTTCATGAGGTACAGTTACTGTTGTATTTCTGCATTCGAATATGGTGATCTGTGAGGGTGCTGGTGGATATCAAATCTGGTAAGTCGTAATAACTCGTCAACGCAATCGTCGCAAATGTGTATCCAACGGTGGTTCGGTGCTAGGTAAACACAACAAGAAACAGAGCAAGGTTCAAAACAATACTTACACCCAGTCGAGGGATGTAGGCACATTCAATATCAGGTACGATATGGTAGGACTCATTCTAGTGTAACGGGCGGGGTCGGGCGTAGGTGATATTGGTGACAATAATGTGATATCAGAAAACAGAACAAGAGGCTGGATATTCGTTTTGAGGGAATCAAGACAAGACAAGAGTCGAAGCTGTTTCAAAGTCGGAACTTGCTTTGCTATACAAGAGAACGAGTAAAGAGAGAAGAAAAGGAAATCCCCCAACGCCAACAATGCTCTCTTTATATACAGTTCGTCTACCACCCTTGAATCATTCCCCATCCTTCAATGTACCATCTGAGCCTCATCTCATGATCTTACACACCATCAACAGAACTCCTTATCAGTAAAACCACGCCACATCGTCCGACGTTGCAACACCTCAGACGACTTCCTTATCATAATAGATTATATCGCCACCATCTTCCCGCTCCCTCTGCATCTTCCAACGTCTCCACCCATCTGTAGCACAATTCCTTCCACACCATCCCGATCCTCCCCAATAACCTCCAAGTACCTATGTACCTTCTTAAGCCGTGACAGAATCAGCTGAGAGATGGACCATTGCACTGTGAGACGGCGGTTGCAGATTTATTGGAGACATTTGAGAGATGGCTACCGTTGGATAATTTCAATAATGCCGAATGGATTCGTCGGCAATGGGTGCAGGTAATTTTGAAAAAATGTGCACGCAAAATTCGTGAGGCGAGGAAAAAGAGAAGGCGAGGCAATAAGCGACCGGCGACGAACTTGGGAGAGCGCGTGAACAAAAGCGCAAGAAGTAACCTCCCAGAGTTGCCAAATACAATGTTCATGGTTGTGATTTGCTGGGTGTCAAATGGCAATAATATCATTCTATCCCCAAACCAACTCCAAGCCGTGTATACAGATGTGAGGCAGTGGGAGGAGCTGATCAATTTCATCAATGAACATGGACGCCCGACAGAGCCATACATTCTAACATCGAAGTTCAAGTGCACGTTGGAGCAGGCCGAATTGGACGAAGTGTATATGGGATAATAAACAAATGAGCAAATGATAATGGACCCTGTACATCAACAAAATGTAATTTGGTCTGGAAGCTATACGCAAACCTCGCAGTCACTCCGGTAGCACTCACCAGTGCTTCTAAGTTCTTCCAGATTCTCCCAGCCTCCCCTGGAGCTTTGCGAAGTGCTCTCAGACTCTGCAAGAGCATTCTCACATGCTCCTGAAAGCACCGGTAGCGATGGAGGTGCATTCAGGATGCTACGAGATTGACTATTAGAATAGTCATATTTTGCAGCTGCTGAGACTTCTGCGCAGATCTGTGGGAGACTTCGAGAGCTGCTGAGACCTCTGCACAAGCTCTGCGGGAGACTTGGTGCCATATTCTCACACCAGTGGATCTTGAGGTTCCATAACCACAAGGCATTTCATCGATCATATTGGTCTTTGTTACAGTCACAAGATTCGCTACAGCATTGTATTATCCAAGTCTCTCTATATATACACATACGGGGATACAGGGATAATGGAGATGGACTCAGTGACAGGCAGGATATATTTGGAAGACCCCAGGGTAGATAGATATCATCTCATTATACAAAATACATACTCTATCATTTCCAGCTCTTGGTCTCATGCACTCTTGCCGAGCTTTCGAAGATCAACGCAATTTGTGTGGTTCCTCATGGTGGGGTATATTCCTTTATATCATCTCACCCTCTTCCTACGCTCCACGAGCTAGAACCACTCTTTCTCACGAATTCCCTTCGGATACCATGCGAGGTGCGGCGGAGTGTTTATGATGGGCTTTCTGCCTTCTAGCCAGAGCGTTTCACCACCCCGTGATCGAGTGAACTTAGAGATGCACTCCGAGGCCGTCATTGTGCAAGTTTGGAGGCCGGAATTGAGCGAGTTTGGAGACACACTTGGAGGGTGTGATTGAGCGCGTTTGGAGGTCGTAATTGAGCGAGTTGGAGATACACTTGGAGGCTGTGATCGAGTGAGTTTGGAGATGCACTTGGAGGCCGTGATTGTGCCAACTTGGAGGACATAATTGTGTGAGTTTAGAGATACACTCGGAGAGTGTGATCAAGTGAGTTCAGAGATTCACTTGGAGGGCGTGATTGGGCGAACCTGCAGTACGTAATCGTGAGAGTTTAGAGAGACACTCAGAGGCCATGATTGTGCAATCTTGGAGATGCACTTGGAGGCGGTGATTGAGTGAGTTTGGAGATGCACTTGGAGGCCGTGATCGAGCAGGTTTGGAGATATGCACTTGGAAGCCGTGATCGTGCGAGTTTAGAGATGCACTTGGAGGCTGTGATCAACCGAGGTTGGTGATGCACTTGGAGGCCATCGTTGAGCGAGATTGGAGGAGTACTTGGAGCCGGTCATTCTGGAGGCGGTAGTTCGGGAGGGTGGCGTGACGAGTTCTGAGACTCTATTCATTGGTTAACTAGTAATTGTGGGAATGTAGAGAGTTGAGTACAACATGGTCTGCAGCGAGATGAGAGACTGGCTGGGAGCAGGAGACAGTCGATCATGGGATGATGCAGTACTTGGTGTATACAGTACTTGGTGTATGCTGTACTCGGTGTATGCTGTACTCGGTGTATGCTGTACTCGGTATTAACTCTTGATCCTGGCATGGAGTGATTGAGAGCGATGATTTAACTTCATGTTCTCAGGTGATGGTAGAGTTAAGGATGAGAAAGAGAGAGATGAAAGGATATGGTTCAAATTATCATGAGAATCTGGGACTTAAAAGAATTTGGTGTGCGAGTCAAGAAACTATCCCCAATACAGCAGGTACAAATCCCGATCCGGCATGTAATTACACCGATACAAGCTATATCAGCAAAATGTGAAATGGTTCGGAAGTCATAACTCAACGACTCAGCTATTCTGAACAGCCACACTGATCTTTCCAGAAGCTCCCAGAAGCTCCTGAATTGGCTGAATGCAAAATGATGTGCTTCCCAGCTGCTCTGAGATGTACTTTCAGGTGCTCCTCAACGCTCCTGAAGTTGCGGAACAGAATACAAGAATATTCTACAGAGTATGAAGTCATCTTCAGAATGCTATAAAATCATGCCTTTAAGTTGGCAAAATTTCGGAGCTGCTGGGACTACGACACTTGTCGCCAATACCATTCCGGTGCACCTGGAGCCAGACTCTCCGGGAGTGATAATATATAATGTCTATATGGAATAGTACAATTCGATAAACTATCTCACAGCTATACACCTGAATCAGGCATTATAATCTAATTAATATACAGTCTGGAACGTATCTAAATCAACACGATTATTTACAAGTCATACACAATCGATGCTGCCCAATGCAGCATTCTCCCGCATCAAATGTGCCGGTCCAACAATTGCTCCAACGGGTACAATATGCATCTTATTCGTCTGTTTGACCACCCGGATGAACCCGTCAACACAATCAGCCCAACCATGAAGATCTTTGTACTTTGTTGGAATCACCACTGCGTATTCTTGAGCTTGAAGCTGTCATACCCATTGTTGGGTCTTTTTGCACCTCTTGGAAAATGTCGATATTGCTTTGCCGGCTGGCAGGCGCTTCTGAAATTGGAGGATCTGATTCGGTGGAGTCCAGCTGAAGTATAATACAGGAAAAGAAGGTATTCGTCCTTGCAAGGTGTTGTGGAGGTCATTATCTTCACTTTGCGTATACTGGACCCAGAGGTTATAAGCTTCAGGCATGATCCCTTCGTTGGCATTGGTATATTCTACCTTGCAATCAAGTCCCAGACGCTCAACAGAAGTAGGGTTGTGAAATGGTTGACGGTAGTACAATAGCCCATTCTGGAGATTAATAAATATACTGTCAATGAGTACATTCTGATCATATCCGAGCACAAGTCCACAAACTTCAGGTCCCCAGTCCTCTTCAATTTGAGCACGGAATAGCTGTCTAAAGTTGGGAATTCTGAAATCTTCTGATGCATCTCTGAAGTTAATTTGATACTTCTGCACACTCCGCGGACATGGATTTCTCTCAAATGATATACCTGCTTTGATACAGGGCGGATAATGGGCTCGTCTTGAATTGTTTGAAGACGTAACTGATGGGCGCTGTGTGTACTTCGCCGTTTATTGGTAGCGGACAGCAGGATGAAAACTTTCGCAGAGTCAACATCATACCAGCCTTCGAGTGCAAGATATGACAGTGTCTCCTCCATATAGTCAAGACCAGTACACCACTCATTATGCTTAACCATCTGTCGAATGTAAATGACTTTGTTGCTAAATCAATATGCCTCTTTCATGTTGGCGATATGTAGCAGTTCAGAAATATCGGTGGTGAAATTGTCACCAGAACACATTCGCCGAATGGACTCTGAGATATGGCTCACAAGATGCATCTTTGGATATCCGAAATGGATTACGCATTGTTCAATGGTTTTCCAGAGCGCCTGAATGCCGATTGTCTCCCACCAAGCTTCAAACTCGATCATGCGGATAGAGAATTCCTTGTTGAACTACTTTTGTTCATTCGAGGTGATGCCATAAATCTCTCTCTCCAGCTGGATAGTGACGCGCTCCGTATCAGCCAAGCTTCAGGTTGTGGCTTCTGTCTCAGCATCGGATAGGTGGATCTGAAATTGCAGTGGCTTGTCGGCGGACATGTTTGCCGCCCCAGAAGCCTCGTTTTCGGCTGCAGTTTTCAATACTGCAAGTTGTTTGGCGAATATGCTTCTGGGACTGGTTGCCTTGGTCCCGACTTCCTGTAATAGTTGTCGCTTATGATGTTGGAATAATTTATCGAAAAGCTTGTGTTTAGCAGGTGTCACTGGATGGATTTCGTGCTCCAATCGCTCGATTGCCTTCTGACAATCAGCATCTGACCAAGTGGTTGCAGTTTGCCAGACTCTATTCAGGCGCACCTGAAATTGCCTGCGTTTTGTTGAGGAAACCTTATCAGCCCCATACACAAGGGCCTCCATTGCAGCATGAATCTTATGAATCCTTTGTTCGCATAACTGAGGGGATTCCGTTGCCAACAGGTCATCCACTTTGGCCTTTGCAGACTTCAACATTTGCTGTTCTCAAAAAATTCCTTTCTTCTGCTAAAATCACTTGAGTGCATTGTCTAGTGCTTTGAGGGATAGATCAGAGTGATTTTGTTGGCTAACAAGTAGAGAGAATTCACATAATGCCCACGCTGCTCCCATTACCATTTCATCAGAGGCTGTTTCCGCCGCAGTCTTCCTGACATCCTTTGAGCTGACAAGAACTGGAGCGCAATTCTGTGCCAGTGTTCGAATCATGCCATGGATCTCTTTACCTTGCCAGGTGCCGCTTTTCGAAGAATCGAATGGTTTAGAGAAGTGCTGGAGGCCGCGATATTGTGGCACCGATGTGAATCAATTGTCAAATTGATCCTTGACCTGTCTCGGTTTTAGGTCTTTGAACAGCCAGTGCAATAAGTCTTTAACAAAACCCAGGAGCAGCTGATGAAATTCTTCAGGCTGCCAAAGGTGATAGACATTGCAGAGAGGGAATTGCCAGAACTGGTTGCGGATTGGGTGGACACCAAGAGTGTGCAGAGCATCAATATTGTTGTCTTCCAGCAGCTCCAAGTAAATATGCTGGTCTCTTGAGTCATTGAGTGGTCAAAAGGTTGAATGCCCCATCAGCCCACCTTTAGGAATTTCGCACATCGGGCATGAGCCATATGAGACTTGAGCAACCATGACTTGTTCCAGATAATCTCTGACCCAGGCAGCCAACAGCAGGTAACATTGTCACTGGAATCCATCAGCACAATCCCATTTCAAGCCAGGGCCAGCGATGTCAAGATGCCTAAGTTGAGACAGCACAGTGCCAACCACGGAATGCCAGGCTTCGTCAATGTTCTTGGCACCTTTCGGGGCACATGGGATCAGGCCGACAAGAATCCAGTCGCTCTTTTTAGGTGTACGGCGGATATCTTTTCAAATATTACCTATCGTGAGATACAGCGGCCAGGCATGCTGATCACCCGAAAAATTTGTCAAGTGAGTCTTGTCCGATGCACAAATGACTGGCACAATTGTCGCTCCGGGAGGAAGTTGATGTTGGGTATCCCATCACCAATCGCCCTTGTTCATCTCGCTGTAGATTCGACGACCCTCAGAGTCTGCGAGGCGCACCAGTTCAAAATCGAGGTGTGCCTGAAAAGGAAGATGTGCTAGGAGAAACGGGATACATTTGAAAGTATCCCTGTAGAATAATGTTCCGAAGATATGTGAGTCATCTTCAATCCAACTATCATCGCCTAGCCCGAAATCGAGTTCAGAGCGGAGTTTTCACATGGCATCTGCAGATTGGAAGGATTCGATTTTGAACTTGTCCAGTCCACACCTGAGATGTTGATCTATCCAGGTTTTCGTTTGCTTGCTAAACGATTCATCAGCAAAATGTAAATCAGTCCGGAAGCCACACGCAAACCTCCTAGACACTCCTGTAGACCTCACCAGTGCTCCTAAGTAATTCCAGATGCTCCCAGGCCCCCCTGGAGCTAAGGAAAGTGCCCTCAGACTCTGCCAGAGCATTCTCAGGTGCTCCTGAAAGCACCTGCAGTTATGGAGGTGCATTCAGGATGCTACGAGATTTGATTTATAGGATACTCAAATTTTGGAGCAGCTGAGACCTTGGCGCAGGTCTGTGGGAGACTTATTGCCGTATTCTCGCAGCAGTGGTTCTTAGGGTTCCATAACCACAAGGCATTTCGTGTATCAGATTCGTCTTTGTTAAAGTCACAAGATTCGCTACATCATAATATGGCATGTATTATCTATCTAAGTCTCTCTATATATATACATATGGCCATTAATGCGGCAGACGGTACTGGAGCGTAATCGCAGGAGCACCTGGAGACACTGATTAAGGGAGTATAGAGATGCACTTGGAGGCCGTAATCGTGTGAACTGGGAGATGTACTTGGAGGCTGCGATCGAGTGAGTTTGGAGATGCACTTGGAGGCTGAGATCGAGTTGAACTCAGAGATGCACTTGGAAGCAGTGATCGAGCGGGTTTGGAGATGCATTTGGAGGCCGAGATCGTGTAACTCAGAGATGCACTTGGAGGCCGTGATTGAGCGGGTTTGGAGATGCATTTGGAGGCCAAGATCGAGTAACTCCGAGATGCACTTGGAGGCCGTGATTGAGCGGGTTTGGAGATGCATTTGGAGGCCAAGATCGAGTAACTCAGAGATGCATTTAGAGGCCGTGATCGAGCGCGTTGGGAGATGCATTTGGAGGCCGGGATCAAGTAACTCAAGAGATGCACTTGGAGGCCATAATCGAGCGAGTTTGGAGATGCATTTGGAGGCCGTGATCGAGTAACTCAGAGATGCACTTGGAGTCCGAGATCGAGTTCAACTCAGAGATGCACCTGGAGGCCGCAATCGTGTGAGTTTGGAGATGCACTTGGAGGCCGTGATCGAGTGAGTTTGGAGATGCACTTGGAGGCCGAGATCGTGTAACTCAGAGATGCACTTGGAGGTCGTGATCGAGCGAGTTTGGAGATGTATTTGGAGGCCATGATCAATCGAGATTGGAGGAGTACATGGAGATGCTCGATCTGGAGGCGGTAGATTGGGAGGGAGGTGCGACAGCAGCTGTGACTCTATTCATTGGTTAACTCGTAATCGTGGGAATGTAGAGAGTTGAGCACAATAAGGTCTGCCGAGAGATGAGAGACTGGCTGGGAGCGGGAGACAGTCGATCATGGGATGATGCAGTACTCGGTGTATGCTGTGCTCGGTGTATGCTGTAATCGGTGTATGCTGTACTCGGTGTTAACTCATGATCATTGCATGGAGAAATAGATAGGGATGACTTAACTTCGTGTTCTTAGGTGATGGTAGAGAAAGAGAGATATGAGAGGAGATGGAGGAAATCATCATGAGAAACTGGGACTTAAGAGAATTCCGTGTGCGAGTCAATTGACCATCCCTGATACGGCAGGTACTACTCCCGATCCGGCGGGTAATAACACCGATACGAGGTCTTCTAAACCCAATCAGGCAAGTCATACCCCTGACTTCTCATATCCTCTCGTCTCCTCCATATTCGTTCCCATCTTCATCCCCCATCTCTCTTTCTCTATCATCATCGCAGAACACAAAGTTAAGTCATCCCTCTCTATCTATCCATGCTATGATCATGAGTTAACACTGAGTACAGCATACACCGAGTACAGCGTACACCGAGTACAGCATACACCTAAGATTGTGTGTCATCCCTTCATTCTCACGATCACGAGTTGACCCCTGACTGTAGCTTCAACTTCCGGCGTGCCTCCCTACAAGATCGACCGCCACCAGCCAGCTCTCCATGAGAGCTCAAAGGTAAAGTCACCTCATCACATTCCCATGGTTGCGAGTTAACGAACTAACTGATGGATAGAGTCTCAGCACCCGGCGCGCCTCCTATCAACCGCCTCCAAGCACTCCAATCTCGGTCGATCATGGCCTCCAAGTGCATCTACAAACTCACTCGATCACGGCCTCCAAGTGCATCTCTGAGTTACACGATCACGGCCTCCAAATGCATCTCCAAACCTGCTCGATCACGGCCTCCAAGTGCATCTCCAAACTCATTCGATTACAGCCTCCAAGTGCATCTCTGAGTTCACTCGATCATGGCCTCCCAGTGCATCTCCAAACTCGCTCGATCACGGCCTCCAAGTGCATCTCTGAGTTACACGATCTCGGCCTCCAAGTGCATCTCCAAACTTGCTCTATCACGGCCTCCAAGTGCATCTCTGAGTTACACGATCGCGGCCTCCAAATGCATCTCCAAACTCGTTCGATTACAGCCTCCAAGTGCATCTCTGAGTTCACTCGATTATGGCCTCCCAGTGCATCTCCAAACTCGCTCGATCACGGCCTCCAAGTGCATCTCTGAGTTACACGATCTCGGCCTCCAAGTGCATCTCCGAACTCGCTCAATCACGGCCTCCAAGTGCATCTCTGAGTTACACGATCGCGGCCTCCAAATGCATCTCCAAACTCATTCGATTACAGCCTCGAAGTGCATCTCTGAGTTCGCTCGATCATGGCCTCCCAGTGCATCTCCAAACTCGCTCGATCACGGCCTCCAAGTGCATCTCTAAGTTCACACAGTAACCGCCTCGAAGTGTATCTCTGAGTTCACCCGATCGTCATTTTCAGGCACACCTCGAATTGCTCAAGCACCGCCTGCAGCCAGTCCAAATATATCGTGTGTAGATGGGTAGCTATATAGATACATAGATACATAGATGAGAATACAAACTGAATACAGTAGCTATGATTTCCAGGCGCACCTGCAGCGTTCCCAAAGAAGATGTTGTTTGTCTCAGACTGCTCTACTGTGATTCGAGGTGCTCCCAGACATGTCGCTGGCGCTCCAATGTTTGTCGTCGGCGCTCCCAGGTGCTCCCAGGCTTGTCGTCGGCGCTCCCAGGCTTGTCGCAGGTGCTCCCAGTTACTCTGAAGGCAGGCAGGAATGCCCTCCAAGGGTTTGATACTCTCCTGAAATTGACGCATCTAAGTTTACACTCCACATCCTCTCAAACACTCCTGGAGGCTTCCAGTGACTAAAATACATTTTGCTGATGTTGAGCTTGCTGAACGTCATGTGCGGACCGAAATGGATGCCATGGATTCCATTGTTCTGAGTACTTTTGATGCTTGTTGTACAATCCAGTTGCTTTGCCATACACTTTCCCCCCCACATTTTCCACTCCAACTACCTTCCTATGCGCCTTTGTCTTGGTTGGATTAGGGGTACAGGTGAGATCAGGCTGCTGAGGGTCTATTGGTTCTTCGTTGGGAGTATCTTGAGGTGGTGGTGCACCTGGTACGTTGTCTATGAGTAGTTCATTAATTGACAGCTTGTCAATGGCCATTCAGGTGCACCTACTGTAGTCAAACCATGATGGCTCAGGGTGATGCCAGCCGGCAGGTGGTAGAATCCTTGTTACGGGGGTGTATTCCCTAAGTAACTTTTACTATTGTATCCGATGATACTTTAGCTCTTAGGTCCACTGCCGTAGATCCTATTTCCATTTGGAAAGATACTTGGTCAAAGTATCGGTATCAATAGCCCTTAATCGATTTAGTTGTTTTTTATTTAGGGGCCGAGGATTGATCCTTCCCTTCCGGGTCCTCCTTAACGGATCGCTAATGTAGTTT
>Ga0307514_10001455_pt1 | contig 28872 bp, 36 predicted proteins | sample 16_EM_MG_FD_203088 | JGI IMG/M metagenome (GOLD analysis project Ga0307514, IMG submission 203088) | Populus trichocarpa ectomycorrhiza microbial communities from riparian zone in the Pacific Northwest, United States - 16_EM | ecosystem: Host-associated > Plants > Roots > Unclassified | place... | reverse complement strand
CGGACAAGAGAGGACAAGGAAGGCAAGTCGGTCATCGACCTGATGTTGGCAAATCGACCAATAGTGCAGTGGAATATACTGGCCGATGACCACGCCGCTGGATCCAACCATGAGGTCATAGAATGAGATGAGCGAGTAGACAGGCGGGAGGAGGCGGATCACAAGAGGGTAGTAGGATGGGATGTGGCAGCAATGACGGAGAAGGACGCGGAAGCAGCGGAGATGCTATGGATGGAATTAGTGATGGATAGAGCTCAACTAGATGCAAATTGCACAGAGGACGAGGAGGAGCAGGAGGCCGCATGGTGCCTGGAGGCAATGAGCAGCGTTCCCGACGCCATGGCAAAGAAAATCAGGATGTGTGCTAGGTCAACGAGGTGGTGGAACGCCGATATGAAAGAAAGAAGCGGGATGGTTGGGAGAGAGAGAAGGAGAAGATGGAACTCTGAGGAGGCTGCCCGGGCGAAGGCAGAGCTCCAGAAGTCGATCCGGCAGTCCAAGAGAAAAATGTGTGGCGATTACTTGCAGAACCTTAGGGGAGCCAAGTTGTGGAGAGCGGCGCGATACGCGAAGCCTTGAGTGGGCATGACTGTTGAGGCCTTAACAGACAGATATGGCAAGCAAGCAAACACATCATTGGAGAAGGAGGAGATGCTGAGGCATGAATCCTTTCCCCCGAACGATGGCGACCAGAACTATGAACTAACTCCACTGGGGTGTGCACACACATGGGTCACTGAGCAAGCAGTGGACTGAGCCTGATTTTCTCAGTCAGTCAAGAAAGCACCGGGACCAGACAAGCTATCTTTTGGCTCTACATGGCTGCTCTGGAAGTGGGACAAAGAGAGGATCGTGAGGCTGACAAGGGCAGCAATTCGCATGAAGAGACACCCAGCGGTATGAATGCAGGCTAGTGGCGTGGTGATTGGTAAACCTGGCAAAGACAACTATTCAAACCTGAAGGCCTACCGCTCTATATCGCTGCTTATCTGCATGGGAAAAGTGGTCGAGAAAGTAGCCACAGAGCTACTGTCAGAGGAGGCCGAATGTAGGGGGCTACTGAGCGACGTGTAATTCGGAAGCAGGAAAGCACAGTCAGCCATCGATGCAGCGGCCATCATGGTTGACAGAGCTCCTGCAGCGTGGAAAAATGCCCACATAACTGGTGTGATTCTCATGGACATTGAGGTAGCCTTCCCGAGCGCTGCAAGAACAGGACTACTCAACTTGTTGAAGGTGAGGCAAATGGACGGAGACCTGATAAAATGGACGGAAAGCTTCCTGTCAGAGTGAACAATGAAGATGATAATCGAGGGCAACGCCATGGAGAGACACCCAGTGGAGGCAGGGGTCCCGCAGGGCTCACCGGTGTTACCAATCATCTTAGCGATCTACACCGCAGAACTAATGAAGTCGTTCAAAGAGTATGTATCAGAGGCCGAGGGGCTATTCTTTGGGGACGTCCTTTCCAGGGTGGCGAGAGGAAGCGATGTCAACCATGTCGTCTCGATACTTGAGAGATGCGCTGCAAAGAGCACTGAGTGGGCAAGCAGACGAGTGCGACAGTTCGACACTGCAAAGACGGAGGCGGCGCTGTTCACGCGCAGACGGGGCCACAAGTAACACCTCCGGCCACAACTGACAGCACAGATAAGAGTCAGAAACGAGTCCATACAATTCAATGCACAGGCAATACGTTGGCTGGGCATCTGGATGGATGCTCATCTGACGTTTAAGGAGCACCATAACCAATGCATGAAGAAAGCCAGGGCAGCAGAAACCAGACTCCGAATGTTTACCAAGACATACACCGTTGTTCCAGGGAGTGTAAGGGCCTTCCAAGTGGCGTGCGTCCAAGCGGTCGCACTACATGGGAGCCAGCAGTCGTGGGACCCCAGGGAAGTAGGAAGGCGAGACGACCTCCAACTTCTCCTCAATTGACAAGCCAACACCATCCTGGGCGCGCTGCCCACGACCCCGCGAGGTTCACTAATGAGAAAGTTAGGGCTTACACTGGTGCCGGTGGCCGTAGATTCAAGACAAAAGCGATTTGCAGCGAGGCTAGAAAACGCGTGGAGTGGAAAGCTAAATGAGCTACACTGCAACTCCTCCTCCGGTGTGCCGATGTGCAGAGTAGTCAGGGAAGAGCATGAGCATCGCTGAACAACGAAAGGTATGAACTGGCCGGGCCCGGGCGAAGAACCAGAGGTCAGAACCACCATACTGCACGACACCGCTGCAGTCAAAAGTGCCGCTCAGCACTGGGCAAGTGAGAAACATGCCAAAATCAGAGCAGGAGTCTGGATGTGGTGGACAGATGGATTGTCCTCAGACAATGGCCAAGTGGGAGCAGCTGTGGTGTGTAACCACCGAAATGAATGCAGATCTTGCCACAGCTTTGTGAATGCCAGATGTATGGAAGTGTTCGACGCCGAACTGTGGGGGATCGGGCTCGCAGTTGGCGTGGCGATCGAGAAGGGAGAAACATTGCAGATACCTGGAGTGAAGACGGTGGCAGTCTTCGGCGACGCACAGGCCCCAATGCAATGAGCGGAACTATTGTTAGCAATGGTTCCTAATTGGCGGTTCGGTTCCGGGTCCGGATTAGAACAGAACTTGAACCATTGCATTGCGGTTCAACCCATCACAAAACCGAACTGCACCGAACCCGCGGTTTTTTGGCTGGTTCAACATTTTCGCAAACTGAGAACTTTGGCTCCAATTAAGTATTTGAGTTGTGATCGTATCACAATATGATATATATGTAAATGTTGCTGTTTTAGATGCTCTGTCATCTCCCATTGTCCAATGTGCATTCCGATCACTATTCGTTGTGTCGCTTCAAAACACACATAATTTTTGCTGTTGTTTCACAGCAACTCAACAAATAGTGATCAGATCGCAAATTAGGGAATGGGATGGGAAAGAGAATTTCAAACTACATCTTTCACGTATATATCATATTGTGATGTGATAACAACTCAAATACTTAATTGGAGCGAAAGTTCTGAGTTCGCGAAAATGAGGCTCTGCTGCAGGATATTCCCAGCATAAAAAACCGCAGGTTAATGACCAGTCCGGGTTACAACCCAGCCAAGACAGCGCGGTTCGGTTTTTAGAACAGGTCTGGAACCAAAACAAACCAAACCGCCGGCCAAAATCCGAACTCCTGGCTGGTTACCCGGACCCGTTGCTCATACTAAGCGGCACTCATACAGCAGGACACAAGGCAGCGACTGGCGAGGCCGATTAACAGAAGGGCACTGAGTCACCTTGCCCACGGCATTGGAACCGAGATCCACATGTTTCCGGAATACTCCGCCATCGCTGGAAACCAAGACGCTGACCGTCAGGGGAACTTGGCCCAAGACACAAGCAGGAGCACTGTGATAGATCGGCCATACACCATGGCCTCGAACAGGGCTAGATGAATCTCGGAGGGATGGTCCGCAGCTATGGCGGAGTGAGAGACCAACAAGTGCAGCAAGCACTTCAGTTACAGATTCAAGGGCAAGGCGAGGACCAAAGGACCTATCCCGATGAGAAGCGTAAACTCACTGGCCGGCAGCTTCTTCCGACTAAACTCCAGGCATGCCCCCACTGGAGTCTAGCTAAAGCAGTTATGCCACCAAGATGATGACAAATGCTGCTGGTGTGGAGGGACTGTGTGCCAGACGCAGGAGCACCTCTTCCGCCACTGCCGCAGATGGAAAGACCAGCTGAAGATCCTCTGCAAGACAGTGGGACAGGCAACAGGCTGGAAAGCGGGCAGATGCCGGCACGTGCAGGCTTCTGAGCTTTTTACCATTGAGGAGTGCGACCAGGCAGTGATGAACTTCTTGTCGGCCACTGAGGTCATGAAGTTTCCGCCCAAATGAAGTAGTGGTATGGAGTGCGCTCAGGGCTTGGGGCTCAGGGGCAGCGCTGGCGGCAACGGGGTTATACTATTCTTTTTTTCTTTTTTTCTTTCTCGTCCTTTTTGTCTTTCTCTTATCTTTCATTTGTCAGCGGGGACGCAGGGTAGCAGGAGGGGAGCTCCGCCATTTAGCCGGCTCGCCCGGAGGGGGAGGGGATATCAGGGTCCTGTCATCCTCTAATTAGAGTCAGTACAGTATGATTAAACAACAACAACAAGATACACGACTAACAATCATGGATGCACTGTTGACGATCATTGCCAGGATGTCATAGAGTGCGTCTTGCTGTTCATTTTGATCATCATGGAGGCCAATACATCCACAACAGTTAGGTACGCAATAATGTCATATTTTGCGTGGAACTGCAGCATATCTGAATGCGAGTATAAAGAGTGAAACCCGAACCGCAAAACCGGAGATTGGAACTGACATGACGAGCCCAACCCAGCAGAACCGGTGGGTGCACTGGTTCGGGTCTGCGATTGGCCTACCACGAGGCAGCGGATCGGGTAATTGGATGGGTCTGGAACTGAACGGGCCATTCTGTGCAGTCGCAATCCGGACCGCTGGCAGGTTACCCGGACCTGTTGCTAACACCAACACCAAGTACGCTTCCAAGTACACTGACTACATTCTCATGTACCCTTCCGGGCATGCTAACAAGATTGCTCCCAAATGCACTGGATGGCACATTCCCAGCCTGCTTGACCTACGCTCTCGAGTAAGCTCTCAAGATGCTCCAAGGTGCTTTCAGAGCATGTTCTCAAGTACACCGCCTTGCATGCTCCCCCGGACGCTCTCACTTGTACTCGATGGCACACACCCTGCCAGGTTGACTATACGCTCCCACACCAGCTCTGAAGAAGCTCTCAAGCACACTCCCAAGCACGCTCTCAAGTACACTCACAATTGCACTCGATGACATACTCCCAGCCTGCTTGACTATATACTCTCAAGTAAGCTCACAAGATGCTCCCAAGTACACTCCCAGGCATGCTCTCAATGCCACTCCTAACTGCACTCGATGCCCCGCTCCTAGCCTGCTTGGCTCTAGGCTCCCAAGTAAACTCTCATGAGGCAAGACTCTCCCGATCTCATTTGACTATATGCATTCATGTATGCTCCCGGGTGCTCGAACCAGGGACTTGCTGAGGTACAGAAGCCAAGCACAAGGAGACGGGTGGTGGGTGGCCGATGGTGCATGGCATATGGTGGCTGAAATCATGACTTGGGTCGATATCATAGTCTGAATCATATCTTTAGTGCGCCCACCGTAACAAGATCTCACGATGCCTCATCGTCATGGTGTTGATAACTGCAGCGTCAGATTCCGCAGGAAAGGTATACAATTTGAACTTGGGGAGAGCAGATCTCATACTCAAATTATCCAGCGGAATCTGCTGCCCGCTTCCCAGCAATTGTGGGCATATGCGTGCTCATTCGGTCTGGTGCTGATGGAGATAATGGCAATGGCAATGGCAATGGCAATGGCAATGGCAATTGTGATGGTGTTGGTGATAGTAATCATTGTACAAGAAGTACTTAGACAAGTAGTTTGGCTATGTCAACGTCAGCATCGACGCTTTCACTGACTTAGTGTCTTCTACCAGCCAAAGCTTCCTCAAACCTAGAGCCTTCTATTAACCAAGGCTTCCACAAACCCAGAGTTATCCATCCGCCAAAAGCTTGCCATGGAAAACTCTACTCCTCCCAAATATGCTCCGCCATGCTACACCCAGCGACTTCTTGAGTTGCAGATGCCAGACCAGAGGAGGCATGAGGCAGGTGGAGTTTGGCGAGCAGGGTGCGGTGGGTGGTTTGAAGAATATGGCAGGTAGCAGGTAGCGGGTAGCGGGCAGCCAAAAGCAGGATGTCAGTATAGAACAGAGTCTGAATCTGATCATCAATGTGCCCACCAAGACGAAATCTCACAATCTCTCACGACCATGGTGTTGACAATTGCAGTTTTAGATTCTATAGACATGGTAGACAATTGGATCTTAGGGAGAGCAGGTCTCCAACTCAGATTTTCCAGCAGTATCTGCTGCTTGCTTCGCTCAGATATTGGGCTTATGTGGGCACATTTGGGCCAGGGCTTCTGGTGATGATGGCGATGGTAGTAATAGCGATGGTGATGATGGCGATGGTGATGACGGCGATGGTAACGGTTCCAGTAATGGTGGTCAAAGTAACTGAAGCACTTAGGCAAGTTCATTGGCTACGTCAATGTTAGCATCCAAGCTTCTGCCGACTTAGAGCCTTCTATTAGCCAAAGCTTCCACAGACTTAGAGCCTTCCATTAGCCAAAGCTTCCAGACTTAGAGCCTTCTGATAGCCAAAGCTTCCACCAACTCAGTATTTGCCATCGGCCCAAAGGTTGCAGTCGAAAACTCAACTCCTTCCGAAGCCCAACTCTCTCAACCAGCCCCTCAAGCCACCTCTCAAGCAGGTTTTCAATTGCCAGCGGGCTCTCATGCAGACTTGCTTTGATAGTGTCTACTGTATCGGTATAACAGCAGGCTGCAAAGACATGTATAGGTAAATCTCTGGCCCGTAGCCGTATATAGTTCCTTTGGCCCATCCGCAATTCTCTATGACTCTACTAGAGATGACGATAGGCTGCACATCGCGCAGGGGTCCACGGAAAGCTTGCTACGAGCTGCGTGTGTGGGCGTGTGCTCGTAGTGCAGGCCGTAGTCGATTTGCTCTTTTGCCAATCACTGCTCACATGATTGATCTTGATTGTTGCTGAATCAAAATACCTGGTCTACTACTGGGTGGGGTGTGTTCAAGGGATTGCCGGTTGGTAGCACAATCAACAATAATGCAGACTGTTGACCAAGATCACCCTGTAATCAGGTTAATCACTGCAAAACAGTATCTCTAGAAAAAGGGAATGATGATTGGCTGACTGTTTGCCAGAGACATTTCTTGCCGGGCAGTTAAAAGCATCTGTGCAGGTGTATCAGGCTTAGACAGTTGCAACACTGTATATTGTCTGGTGTGCCCTCAGACCAAATCAGCAAGACACATGTGTTGTGACTGGATAAAGGGATATTAGGTTAACAGTGAATTATTGCAATACAATCGATAGAATACTGACTAATTGTACTCCGCGGGTTTATGGTAGGGTTAGGAAAGATTCCTGACCATCCCTTCGGCTCCATGTCTTGAACAGAACCAAAGTTGTTCCCAGTTGGTATTCCGAGTCAGTTATTCACGTGGACTGTCAATTCAGATCCGCTTTGATGGAATTCTCCCTGTCTATCTCGATTGGGCAGGTTGTCAGTGGGTTGTCCTGCAGGTTCATATAATGCTCCTGATATTGCAGTTTGATAACAGTATCTTACCAAACTCACATATTCCACATCCAGTAAACTCATTTTGCATGTCATGCAGTGTGCGATATCAAATATTTTGTGATACATGTTTTTCCTGAGATAGGTAGTATTTTGGCATATAATGGAAGCCAATAGTACTGTTATAAGTTCAAATATCCGCACAGCACAACGATTACCTAATATTTAAGACAAAATATTGTTGACACTCCATTGATGCTCATTTTCAAGATGTGGCAGATATGGTGTCATTTTCTCTGTTTGCATATAACGGCTGCCAATATGTTGGTTTTGCATAACAGTGAGCAAATCACTGTCTAAATACCTTTCTTACAGAACTGAATATTCTTGACACTGCTTGGACAGTAAATTTCAGAATGGCGCAGTTACTGTATAGCTTTCGGTTTTGCCGATAAAGGCTGCCAATATGTCGGTTATGCATAACAGCGAGCATACCAATTTTCAATTACCTTACTTACACAACCAAAAATCATTCAAGCAGCGTGGATACTTGTTTCCACAATTGGGCAGTCACCATGCCCCTTTCTCGGTTACGAATACAGGCTGCCTATATGTTGGTTATGTATAGCAGTAAGCTATTCACTTCCCAATTACCTTACCTACAAGACCAAAAATTGTTGATGCTCCATTGATGCTTATCAATCGAAGGTGGTAGCAATATCTTTCCCAACAATATTGCCAATGAAGGCTGCAAATAGTTCAGTTATGGGTTAATGTTGTTGCACAGCCCTCAGATTATCCAAGATGCTACATCTAAAATTATTGATATTCCGTTCATGATTCTTTCTAGGATGGGGCAATGAGTGTGTCGATTTCCATTTTACATTTAAAGACAACCAATACTTTGACTTTGAAAGAATGTGACAATGCAGCCCTTCGATAGCCTAACGTGCAAGACTGAATATTGTTGACGCTTCATTGACTTTCACCTTAAACACATCCTTACTGTCATTGTATGCTCAATAGTCAAATACAAATCATCATATAGTGATTATTCATAGCGAATGTAATGTTGCATTGACCACTGATTTGCATCTAAATGTTTGGTGCCCTCCCATTTTCTGCTCAACCACTACACACATTATATGCATGATGAATAAAGTAGTGCTGACACTCTCCAGCAGTTTCACCCAGCATTGGACTCCGTGTAGATTCATCAACAAATTTTCGATTAATATAGCCCAGCTTCTTTGCCTTTCCATATCCAGCTCCTTGTTCCCAATTACTATGACCAACTACAACCAACCTTCAAAATCATGAACATGAGTACCAGGTGTAAGTGCACTGTTAAGCAGTTGGATATATGGATGAATTCAGCGTGATGGTAATCATTCATTGAGCCTCACATTACGCAGTGACCTCTCCTTCTGTGACCCTGAATCGCATTACTTACTTTTATTTTGTGAGTAAATTTCATCTATGATTTCATTTGGGCATTCTCATTTAACCTTCACAGATTCAAAAATACCACATTGATTGGTCGTCAATCAACCTGATTTAGAGTCTAGATCTTCAGTATGGCCTGTATGGCCTTTCCACTTACAGAAATGAAATATCATGTCTCAAAATTGGATCACTGACATCATGAGACATTCACACTGCGCATAAAAGGCACATGCATTGCTTTTCATGGTGATATGTCGTTTAAGATCCCCATTTACCAAAGTAATCTGTCTGCATCCCACAAGCGATTAAGATTTCATTTTCCGAATCTTATTCCAGTATGGAAATTAGCTAATGATGCATTGAGCTGGGGCAAAAGCTGACGGCTTTAACAGGCTTCGATTTCTGAATCAGTGATGAATCAGGGGCTGCATCATATAGTAGAGACTATAGGCCTCAGTGAGACTGTGGTTTCCTAGAACCTAGCCTTATATGGCTACTGCCTGGTCAAGAAGTCACTTGCGGAATTAGCAATTCTCCAGGGATGATATCAAGTGCCCCCTTAAGCCCTCGAATTGTTGCTGATGCAGGAGCAGGTGCAACATAACACAATTGAGGCTGAATGACTGGTAGAATACTCACTCTTGCAATCCAATACCTCATATCGTATACATGATGCAACACAAAAAATCGTGTACCCCCTGTTGACTCTGATTCTCTGGATAGGTCAGGTAGCATGTCTCTCTTCGTTTTCATTATAAAGGCAGCCAATATATCAATAAAAGACAATGACATACAACAGTCAACCTGTTGCAGTTAACAGTTGGATATTGGAATCTGACCATCAATAGAAAAACCTGAAAGCCAGAGGCAGAGATTGGAACTGCCGGGCGGACCGAAACCTGACAAAACATACTGGTTGATGGCTATGGGTCCCGGTTTGGTCTGCCAAGAAGAAGTTGATCAGATTTGTGGACAGGTCAGAAACCGATGCAAAGAGTGATTCCAGTCTGAAACTGGATCGCTCGCGGAGTACCCCGACCCAGTGGTATCGCTAGTTTGTGTTAGCAACAGTTTGAAATCTCTTGTTTTGTTCTGGGTTTGGTTCCAAACTGGAACCGCACCACATAAGAAACAACTCTAGTTTCCATCACAAACACCCAGGTGTTCCGGACGGCACTGACGGCTCTGACGGAACCTCGTACCCTCTGACGGAGAATTACATGCTTCCCGTCGCCCAGGCGATGTGCCGCGTTGCGTAGAATCAGTACAATGTATTCTAGTCACTGGAAGCCTTCAGGAGAGGAGGGCATTCCTACCGGCCTTCAGAGTACCTGGGAGCACCAGCGAGATGCCTGGGAGCACTGACAACAAGCCTGAGAGCACCTCGAATCACAGTCATGTATTCAGTTTATATTCTCATCTATATATCTATGTAACTATATAGCAACACATCTACACACGCTATATCTGGACTGGCTGCAGGCGGTGCTTGATGATCAATTCGAGGTGTGCCTGAAAATGACGATCGAGTGAACTCAGAGATATACTCCGAGGACGTGATCGAGTGACTTTGGATATAGCGTTGGAGGTGGTAATTGAGCGGATTTAGAGATACACTTGGAGGCCGTGATCGATTGATATTAGTGATGCACTCCGAGATCGTGAACGAGGGAGTGTGGAGATGCACTTGCGGTGGCCGTATTCGAGTTAGTTTGGAGATACACTTGGAGGCCGTGATGGAGCGAGTTTGGAGGTACACTTGGAGGCTGTGATCGAGCGAGTTTGGAGATACACTTGGAGGTTATGATTGTGTGAACTTGCAGGCTGTAATCAAGCCAGTCTGGAGATACCTTTCGAGGGCATGATCGAGCGACTTTGGAGATACACTCGGCGGCCGTGATGGAGTGAGATTGGACAAGTACTTGGAGGCGGTTGATGGAGGGCGTGCTGGGACGCACTACATCAGTTAGTTACTCGCAACCGTGGGAATGTGACAAGGGTACTTTACCTTTGAAGCTCTTATGGAGAACTGGCTGGTGGCGGTCGATCAGTAGGGAGGTACACCGGAAACTGGAGTTACATTCAGGGGTTAACTCGAAATCGTGTGAATGAAGGGACAACAAACAATCTTAGGTGTATGCTGTACTGGGTGTATGCTGCACTCAGTGTTAACTCATGATGATGGCATGGAGAGATAGAGAGGGATGACTTAACTTTGTGTTCTTGCGATGATGGTAGAGTTGTGGACGAGAAAGAGAGAGATGGGGGATGAAGATGAGAACGATATGGAGGATACGAGCAGCTATGGGAAAGCAGGAGTACGCCTTGCCTGATGAGGTTTAGAAGACCTTGTATCGGTGTTATTACCCGCTGGATTGGGACTTGTATCTGCCGTATCAGGGATGGTCAATTGACTAGCACACGAAGTTCTCTAAGTCCCAGTTTCTCATGATGATTTGCCCCATTCGCTCCAATATCTCTCTTTCTTGTACTCGACTCTACAATCACCTAAGAACACAAAGTTAAGACATCCCTCTCTATCTCTCCATGCCATAATCATGAGTTAACGCAGAGTGCAGCATACACCAAGTACAGCATAATCCCAAGATTGACAGCCCCCTCCAAGTACTCCTCCAATCCCACTCGATCATAGCCTGCCAGTGCATCTCCAAACTCGCTAGGTAACAGCCTCAGAGTGCATCTCTGAGTTCACTTGATCTCAGCCTCCAAGTGCATGTCCATACTCGCTCAATTACTGCCTCCAGGTGCATGAGCAAACTTGCTCGATCACGTCCTCCAAGTGCATGATCAAACTCACTCGATCATGGCCTCCAAGTGCATCTCTGGGTTCACTCCATCTCGGCCTCCAAGTGCATGACCAAACTCGCTCGATCATGGTGTCCCAGGGCATCCCCAAACTCAATAGATCACAGCCTCCAAGTGCATCTGCAGACTTGCTCGGTTACGGCCTGCAAGTTCACACAATCATAATCTCCAAGTGTATCTCCAAACTCGCTCGATTACGGCCTCCACAACTGCATCTCCCACTTTTCTTCTCATTAGCTCTTTCCAAGATTTCGTGGGTTCACTCGATTGCGTGGATCCTCACAGCAGGGTAGTATGATATCTTGTCACCTTCTTCCTACGCTCCTCGAGATTAATGTAGAATGAACGCGAGGAGTAATTTGTGCTGTGTCACCCATTGCAATACCGATGCAAGCGTGTACCCAATGAACCCATTCCAACGCATGGTCACAGTTGGCCCCAAAGCCAGAGTGTTTGTTTAAAATAGCAGACCGACAGAGCAAGAAGAAATAGCAAAACGGCAATGGGAGGGCAATATGCAACGCAATGCGTGGCATTGACGCCGGGTGCGAAGTAATCCGCCACCAGGGTGTTTCTGACGGCTCTGACGGAGCGCATCCATTCTGACGCACCCATTCCACCCAGACGGAAATGTTTTTCGCTGATGCATTGTAACTGGTGTTACCACACCAACACCCAGACCATTGTAATTGGGCCCATTGTACTACCCAAATCCTCGAATGTAAACCTCACAACTTTGGTCCCGTTTCGGTATCTTCGTTCTGATTGTATCGTTATATTACCAACATGTAGATTGAATCGTGTGGGCCGCTCATTCACCTCCTGTTTTCAGATTTGTGATCAGGCAAAGATACAGTGAGTTGCTATAGAAAACCGTCGATGTACATAAAAAATTGGCTGGTATATAACCACATTTTGACAAATATTGATCAGATCGCAAATCTGAAAGCGGGAGGTGGAACAGCCCATTAACCTGCCCAATCTATGGATTGATCATGTCTAGTGTTAGGAGTGTTGGCAACAATTCCAAATTACCAGGTCGGTTCTGGGTCCCGTTCCGACTGAGACCGGAACTGTTCCATCAGGTCTTGCCATACGAAAACCCGGACTGTTGCAAATGGGCCGGCTTTGCAACCAAAAACCCGCCATTCCAACATTACATGTTTGGCTCCACATAAGTATCTGACTTCTGATCATATTGTGACATGATCAACAGATAAATTGTGCAGTTTTATGCACGCTTTCACCTCCCACGTTCAGATATGCGATCACATCCATATTCGTTGAGTCACGATTGAAAACCCGCAATTTTTGCTTCATATATGGCCTTTTTTCACGGCAATCCAAGAAAGAGTCGTTGGATTGCAAATCAGAAAGCGGGAGGGGAAAGAGAGCATAAAACTGCAAAATTTGCATATTGATCATGATACGAGAGGATCAGAACCTAGATACTTAATTGGGGCCAAACTTCACCCACAGTGGAAGGAACCGTAAAATCGAACCATTAGTGCAGTTCCTCCCCACCCAAAAACCCCCGGGTTCATGTCTGGTCAGGGTAACAACCCCGCCAAGACAAAGCCGGTCAGGTTTTTGGCCGAGTCTGGAACTAAAGAGAACAGAACCGGCAGCCTACAACCGGATGGTTAGCCAGTTACCCAGCTGCGGTCCGGGTTGCAACCGAACAGGTTGACTAGCGCTAGGTTGTTACCCGGACTGGACATAAACCTGATGGTTTTCGGCCAGGTTAGAACTGCCCCGCGGTTCTATTTTACGGTTCCTTGCACTTTGTCTCCACTTTGCCTCTGCTTAAGTATCTGAGTTCTGATCATGTCGTCACATGATCAAGACATAAAATGTGCAGTTTTATGCGCTAGGTCACCTCCCGCTTCCAGATTTTCCATCCGGCCAATATTGTTAGAATTGCTGTGAAATAAGCGGAAACTTCAAGGAAAAATGGCTGGTTTTCGATCGCGACGCAACGAATATTGATCCGATTCCAAATCCGACAGCGGGAGGTGTCCTGTTAGCAACGGGTCCAAATTCCCGGGTGAGTTCTGGTTCCAGTTGCACCCCAAATGGGACGGTGGCAATGGGTCTTACCACACGAAAAACTGGGCGCATTGGAAATCGCCCGGTTTTACTGCCAAAAATCCGGTATTTCAACATCACAACTTTGCCACCAATTAAGTATTTGAGTGCTGATTGTATCGCAACATGATCAGTACATAGACTGTGCAGTTCTAGCCGCTCTTTCACCTCTCAATATCAGATATGTGATCCGACCAATATTCTTTGAGTCGCTATCGAAAACCCGCAAATTTCACTTAATATTTGGCTTTTTTTGACGACCACGCAATGGATATCAGTCCGATCACAAATTGAAAAGCGTACAGTGTTAGCAACGGATCCGGGTAACCCGCCAGCAGTCCGGGTTTGCACCACAATAACGGGTCAGTTTGGTTCCAGACCCGTCCAAAAACCCGACCCGCAGACTCTTGGCGGGCCAAACCCGGATCCTTACTCGTAAACCCACGGGTTTCACCGGATTTGGCTAGACCCGGCGGATCCAATCTCTGGTTCTGCGTTTCTCGTTTCACATTTATGGTCGCATTCAGATATGCTACTGTCAATCGTAAACTATTGACATTGGTAAGTCACAGTTCATTTTCAAGGTATTCATAGCCTTGATGTGCAAAACGAGAATACTCACGAGCCCAACCACATCATGAAAATGAGCGTCAACAGAGCGTCAACGATTTTTGGTCATGCGTCCTGGGAAATGACACCTCCGATAGGGGCTAGTCAGTCATAATGGAATTTTTGGCTGCCTTCATAGGCAAAACCGTTGGCAATACCCTCCATACCCCATGATGAAAATGAGCGTCAACGGAGTGTCAAGATTGTTGGTCATTTATCATGCGTAATCTGGGGGGCGACAGGTTGCACATTGTCATAAACTGATTATTCACTGCGTTTAAAGGCAAAAGAGAAAGTGAAACGCTTCCTGCCCCATCATCAAAATGAGCGTCAACAGAGTGTCAACGATTGTTGGCCTTCCATCATGGTTAATTACAGCGCAATGTGGCGGTTATTGTCTATATATATCGTTTTGACTCTTATTATACCCTGAACGGCTCAAGAATACTTAGTGGTAACTGTGTAAATGAAATAAGTTGTTACTGGCGCGGAGAATGTGACTGGAATATCCCGTACATATGTGCCTATAAAGGATGCCACATCCTTCTTTATGGATGTTTGTGATCAAGCACCACTCATATTACCGAAGATGCATGACCAAATAGCGTTGACGCTCCGTGGACACTCATTTTCATGATGGGGCAGGGAGGGTATTGCTATGTGTTTTGCCTATAAACGCAGCCAAAAATTCCTTTATGACTGACTACAACCTATCGGAGGTGTCATTTCCCAGGACGAATGACCAAAAATCGTTGACGCTCTGTTGACGCTCACTTTCATGATGGGGCAGGGAGGGTAGTGCTATCTATTTTGGCTTTAAAGGTTGCCAACAATTCCTTTGTGACTGACTACAACCTATCGGAGGTGTGATTTCCCAGGACGCATGAACAAAAATCGTTGACGCTCCGTTGACGCTCATTTTGCCACGGCTCTATCCACAATATGGAATCATTTAATTTGGTACGGTCCATCATTCAAATTGTTTTGGCTACCTTTCTGGAGTTTTCATTTACTTTGTTCTTGATCACTACATTGTTGTTTAATAATATATAGATATAGAAAATAATAATCTCCAAAATCCTGTGTCTTTCGGTCATTGCTTGTCATCAGTTGCAGGATCACTCAATCCGCTGCTTTTGTCTTCAAAATGAATGTTAGCCGCATTACCACACAACAGATAGTGTACTAACCATCATCAGTCAGCATATCTGCATCAAAATCGGTATCGTGCTCGGTATCTTGATCATCTTCGAAAAATCCCGCACAGGGAAGACCTTTATAAGAATACGCGTGTCCGCCCGGCAAATGGACGATTTCAGACGGAGGGGCTCTGGAATTTGTACTGGTTAGGGCGGGTGGCTTGCCGGGCGAAGGTGGAGTCGGCTGTGGAGTCCGCACTCTGAGTCGGGCGGGTGGGAGTGCAGCTGTTCCTTTGCATCTCGAGCGTGTCTGCGCATTCTTTGCGGTGCATTTGTGGTAAGGAGTGGAGCCGGACGTTTGGTTTTGACGAAGCATTGCCCAATGTCCTTGTATCGCAGCCTTTACCTTTTTATACCCAGGAAACTCAACACCCCACTTCTTCGCTTCTCGGACCTTGGCGCGTGGTGTCTTAATGAGATATTTTGTTTCCTCTATTGCGGCGCGCGAAAAGCCTTCTGTGGCCATTTTGGCCATATTCAACGCCAGGCGCATCTCAGACTGTTCCAGCTGTACCCGACCTACTTGCCTTGCCATAGTTGCAGACATGGTGAAAACCTACAACGCATTAGTCAGTGATGCTTCTAACATTGAAATTCGGCTGTTACCTCTACCATATATGCTTCTGTAGCCTCCTCTAGAGTGATTAAAGCTTGTTTCGTCCACTCACCGGGACGCTTATCAGGAAATTCATCTCCAAAAATCCCAGAGCTCACAACATCATGATGTTCCATTTCGCGGACTGTGCAGACAAATGCCTTTGTCGACCATGGAGGTTTCCCATTACAGGCAGCGATGAATTCGTTACGTAGCTCTCTACTGACACCCGCTGTACGTTATATGGTTGATTGACCGCTGTTTGCCTCCACATGGTGCTACTCACATCCAACTGCACGCTGCTTCTTGTTTTTGCTGCTTCCAGTCTTGCGGACGATGTTTAAATGTGCATCCTGGGTCATATGTATGGTGGCTACATTGGCAGCATCGCAGTGAACTAACTTGCGTCTGCGCTCTTCTTGTGTGCCCAGACTATCCGTAGTTGATGTAGCGCCGGCCAGTCTGCCGGTATTTGATCTGCTCTCACCTGGCGGAGGTGGGTGTGTATCCATAAGGTGCCGGTGTGGAATAGGAGAGGAAGATGATAACGAGAGGAAGTGGGAAGCCCTGAGGACTAAATACATAGCTTCATGTCAGAATGGAACAAATAGCAGCCAACATGATCGGTATGCTCAAGATGAATCCTACTGAGTATGGCTGCAAGTTCCGGGGGTTTCCCCCCGCCCCGCAATTTGCAATAAGTCAGTCTGCTGTCGTCTGTTTGATAACAGGGATCAATTGCGGTGTAAGACCGCCGAAATCGCCCAATTGCTACATATTAATAGGATGTAGTTCGAGCGAAAGGACATCTGCTGATGTTTGTCTCAAATAATCCCCGGGATAATACATGAAACTGACGCTAACAATCATGTCATGTTATACGGTTATCGTCACTATTCCTGATTTATTGACAGTCAAGGGAGCAATTTTGCTTTGTTCAAGATGAGTAAATGTACTAACCTTGACATAAAAGGCGCAGCTTACCTCCATATTGTCCATAACTTGCAACATCCAACATCTCGCCAAACAACAAAGTCCACGAAACTACAATGATGAATGCTCCGAAAAAGAACTTTTCGCCACATCCGGCCTGCACATACGGCAAATCGTCAATGCGCTCAACCCAACGACGTCATCAAGCGATTGAAGGCAAGAGCGGCTTGGAGGCAGAGAGAATCCGAGCCCTTCGGGCATTGTGCAGCTTCAGATCTAAAAAGAAGCTTGTGGCAGAGAAACGACGAGAAACGCACTTCTTACGCAATGAAGAGACAGAGAAATGGATTGAGGATTATGTTGAGAGATGAACCGCTGAGGCAAGAAAGCGAGTTGAAGACGCAGAGGCAGCGGTTGAACAAGAGCAGGACGATATGACAGATGCTGAAATCACGCAATTGATGTCCAGAGAGCCCGAAAAGACGTTGGAGGAGATGCTGGCTGCTGTCGGTGACAGTCTGAGTGATCTTGCAAGTTCCGATGATGGGGAGGATGGGGAAGATGAAGATGATGAACAGACTGAGCAGGGCAAGTTGAGCGAAGATGACGAACCCGGCTGGGTGATGGGCACAATCACCCAAACAGTACAGCAGCTTATAGAGAGGTTTCGGCAGAAGCAGATGAAGCTCGACGAATTGACTCAACCGGGATGGAAGGATGCAGCCAACTACTGCTGTTGACGAGATAACATTTACGGCACCTCCGGATTGAGGGTTCCGGCCGTCGTGCAGCCGCAAACAAATGAGGACACTCCGGCACCTTCTCCGACAAAATTTGCAGAGCTTATGGACAGTCTTGACATTGTCCCCTGAATATCGCAAAGGTAGCAAAGGACTTCTCGACCAGGAAGTACTCATATGAGGCTAGGTTCGGTGAAGCCGCAGTCCAAGTCGACCATACCCAGTGGTGAGCCAGTTACAGAGCCCGATTTTTCAACATCGCTGAAAGCGAAGCCAATTGAACCAGTAAGCTTTTAGCCCTGCATATAGCATCCATCTAATTACCATATAGATGTCCGATTGCGACGAAGAGATGGTGACGGCTTCTGCATCTGCGGAAGAATAGAAGTGCAAAATGTAAATTTTGACGTCTGATCGCAGTGAAAAGCAAGTTGTTTACCAATGTTGCTACGTGTCAGCTTATGCTTCCTTTCAGTGACCAAATTGTGGGACATGATCATTCGTCTGCGAATGTGCAATGCTCGAATGCACCATGTGAAAGTTCAAGAATCCAAATCGGGTTGTAAGACGGCCATCACGTTCAGTTTTAATATGCAAGTCACTGTTATGTGACAAAGCAAAAGCAATATTAGTGACGAAATGTGCCAACAAAATGTATGTGAGTGATGTCATACGTGTCATTGAAAGAGTGGTCAGTGCGGATGACGAATCAATTTAAATTACAACAGTCATGCCGTATTCATCCATGTATCCAACTGCATAACTCTTCGCACAGACCTGGTGCACATGGTTGAGTTATTTGAAATTGCTTGTGGTACGTCTTGGAAATCGATGAGAAGGAGCTGGATAAGGAATGGTGAGGAAGTCAATCTATATTTGCCAAAAAGTAGTGAAATGATCTACATGCCGTCAATTGCCGGCCGAAAGCGCAGGAATGTGATAGAGTCACTTCATTTCTCACTCAGATAGCGTAAATGCAGTTAGTCAAAAATTGGAAGCTAACAAAACTCATGGATGCAAACAATAATACATACATCAGCAAAAAATATTTCCGTCCGGGCGGAATTGCTCAGTCAGTGTGGATGTGCTCCGTCAGAGCTGTCAGATACACCCCAGTGGCGGATTACTCCGCATGCGGTCACAATACCACGCGTCACGTTGCATATCGCCCTCGAATCGCTGTTTCACCGGTTTTTCTCGCTCTGTCGGTCTCCTATTTTACACGAACACTCTGTCATTGGGGCCAACTGTGACCATACGTCGGAATGGATTCATTGGGAACACGCATGGATCTGGAATGCACTGTGAGGGGTGATGTTGCGAAAATCTCTCCTCGCGTTCCTTCTACCTGTGCACAAAACGCAATTCTCTCTTTGCTAATTATACACATCATTCCAACTCGCCAGATCTATGTGGCTATTGACATTTCATCGCTCGTTCTGTCCATCTCATCTCTTACTACTAGTAGCTATCTCAAAAAGTACGTACGCGGAGCTGACGATGTTTCCCATGCAGCCAACTTGCAAAGCAACGGCTGCCGGAGCTTGTCTCACCTGTACAAATTTCGAGACGGAATCCAAGTTACCCGTGTTTTCAGGGATTGTGGTGAGGGCCACGGTTAACCAGTACTCACCGAATGCTCCATCTTTGTTTTGGAGCTTAATTTTGAATAGTCGTTGCATTTGCCACAGAAGACGCCCATTCAGCACGCCATAACACCTCCCCGGGCGTTGCTTTACCCACAGCCAGTCATTCCGTCGATCCCCTCTGTGCCAGCTCTGGCTCCCTGTGTATCAACACATCTGAGATATGCTTTCACCATGTAAACCCTCAACTTGAATCTTGGTACCATGGTAAATACAGAGCTCCATTGCGTGCAGTTGTTCATCTGATATATACGTCTTGTTACGACTCTTATGCTTGATACACTCCCGCGTGCCGCTGTATATTGCCATGGGGTGCGTTGCATCTTGCGTATTGTCGAGTAATGCTCTGAAGTCTTTGATCATAGCGTCAGGATGCTTTCCATCACGGCGTTTTTGGGGTCCTATGAATTCGGGCTTCGCATATGACTGGGACCTCATGGGGGCTGCCAGATCAGCACCAGAAGGGAAGACTTTGCAGGCGGCAGCGCTGTTCTCCGAAGGCTAAGCGAGGGCTTGGAGATTGAGCTCTCTGATTTCGAAGCAGAGAATGCGAAGCTGAAAGGTGTTTCCTTGTGGCAGGTAGTTGAGATAGTGATTAGAGGCGTTCCAACCGTCCTTGAGGTTCGTTTTATGTGCTTGTTCATGTCTCTCAGCAGAATACTGTTGCAAGGCTCCGTATCGACGAATCTGTTCGGCCCAATGAGACATCAACTGGATCTTCGGAAAGTTGAAGTCGGCATCTACCTCCTTGGAAATATCTATCTCGTGGTTGATATAATCACGCCAGGCTTTCATTTTGCGCCGCTTATTGGACGATGTCCAAGAATCAGCATTTGTTTCCTCGTCTACCTTTCGCTTCTTCACGAGTTCCGTTCTCAGGGTATTGGCTTTAGCCTTCGCCTTTTTGCCGGCTCGCCCGAGTAAGAAAACATCTTTGAAGGTGTGAAAACGACGCAAGGCGTCCTCCATGTAGCAGAATGTTGCATCATTGTGGGATTTACATCGGGCATGCATATAGAATTCTAACAATGCCGGTGTGCACTCAATTGCGCGATCAGATATGGGAGGCTGAGCGGGGCTTCCGCCTCGTAGAGACTGGGTTACAACTCCAAGCAAGTACCAGCTCAATTCCTTCATCTCCTTCCCATTCCATTGAGAAACTTCCTCATTTGACTTATTTTTTGGTGTTGAGGTTGTGGTAAGCAGGCACATATAACCAGATTGCATTGTACTTGTCGAGCCATTCATGCGTCTTCATGAAGTGGAAAATCCCCTTCTGGAGGTGGTCCAGCATGCCGATCTGCATTGTATGGAGGAGGTCGGGCTTAGGGATGTCTCTTACAATACAGGTAGTATGACAAAACACGTTGAATCCTCAGTGATCATGGCGCAAGGAGAGTTCGGCATCGGCTGCCTTGGTGTTGGCATCGCTGAGCATTCTATATAGGTTGTGATCCCGCCAGGGGTGTTGCTTGTCAGGAGGAACATAATCTCCAAGTTCGTTCTTTGTACACTCGCACCCAAAACAGACAAGCCGCTCGAGATGATGTAGGTCGCTATACTCAGAGCAATCGGGAGGCCATGCTGCTAAAACCGGTTTGCAATGCCTGAAGTTGACATCTGCACAGAGAACGTTGTAATACCCGCTGTTGGCCCTGGGATTTTGTTTAAAGGTGAGTGGATGGAATACCCGCCAGAGAACTTTGTTCAGCACCTCTCGGTTTGTTTCCCGCTGCTTATCCAGCCGCTTCTGAGAAATATTGCGGTTCTTGATCGGAATCTGTAGCAGAGCGACCATTACGATGCTTTGCGTTGAGAGCATCTGGCGGATCTTCGACGATAGATTGCCAATTGTCTTATATGCAGGCCCCTCTTTCTTGTCGTCAGGAAAATTCGAGAGATGTGTTCCGTCGGACATGAAGATCAAAGGAACCAGTGTATCCCCCACTCTGAGCATTGTCTACACGTCGATTAGCACGGTGTTATCCACGAAAATCCCTCCTTACCTGTGTCTCCCACCACCAGCCCGCAGTGTGCATTTCCGTATAGAGGAGTTTCGGTGGTGTATCGCTGTTAAAGCAACGCTGAGGGGCATAAATGAGATGCTCTGCGTAGGCTGGCTGCGGCATCAACCATCTCATGCTTTTGATGATGTCTCGACTCCAGTATTTGATCGGTCGTTGATGATTGTCATTCCATCTCATATCATGGAGAGTGTGTAGTTCCCACTCCTCAAGAGCCAGATCATCTGGCATGGTAGCCATGAGCTGCTGGACCCCATCCCCATTTTTGAAACTTGGGAAACGAAGAGTGGTGTATTCTTCCTTCAGCATGTTGCCATAGTACATCTTCATGCCCTTCTTCTTGATCCCACACTGGATGTATTTGTACTCCTCAGGTGTCGCAAACAGGTAGTATGGATTGTTTTGTAGGTTCGTCTCAGGGCATCCGTGAGCACCGCGTTCCCATAGCTCAGCAATGAAGGAGCTCAGCGGAGAGCCGGCGCCGGGGTATGTTTCCTTCCGTGCCGGAGGAGGTGGTGATGGTTCAGTCTCCGAGTCTGCAATGTTTTCAACATATTCCAGGTAGTCAAACGCGTCCAAGTCTTCGACTGAATCTTTGTTAGCGCTGGATTCACGACGCTGAGCGGGATCAACGCGTCGGGGCGCGCTGCGAATAGTCAGATTCTTCTCGCGTGCAACTTGAAGGTATTCAGGATGGTGTAATTTGATATGTTTAAGTCGCCAGCTGTCAGAGGTGAACTTCTTTCGGCATGAAAAATCGGAGCAATGGAAAGGGGTCTTCTCTGGCATTGTCGACGACACGGGAGGAGGGGAGTATTCACTGTAGAAAGGGACGAAAGTTGGTGCTGGGCCTGAGCAGCATCATGTGGAAGCACACGATACTTTCAGCTAACTTATTGAGCCTCAATACCATCACAAGGATGTTCCTTACACGCCAGGAGTTGCAAACACGCTACTTGCCCGATGTCCCATAATACCATGAATAAACTGAAACCAAAAAAAATAAAACCAGTACAAAACCCTTAAATAAAATAAACCTTGAGCGATCCAAAAACCTTGTGACACGTGTAATAATCAATTCCTAGGATAACTAGATTAGAACAAAGGAAATGAACAAGACCAGAACCCTACCCTAACCCGAACGCAACAACAATCGCATCATCTGTAACGCGAGGACTGGTGCACTCCTCGCCTACCGAGCCATCCTGGCCCGCCTCAGGGAGAGGGACATTGTGGAAAGGGACATCAGGGATAGGGAAATCAGGGAGATGGACATCAGGGAGCGGGATATCGGGGCGAGGGACATCGGAGAGACTGTCGCCGCTTGGCGATTCGATCAGCAACTGCTGATTCACATCCACATCCGAGGTGTGTCTGGCTGCCTCAGCCTCTTGCAATGTTGGCACCGCCGGGTGAGCTTCTTGCGACGTCACAAGCCTCAAATGCTCCAGCCCACTGACGGGATGGGTCTCCGGAGTTCGTGGTCGTGGGCGAGGCTCCGGGGTTTATAGCCGTGGGGCAGGCACCAGAGGCTGTGGCCGTGGGGTATACTCGCGCATCTCCTGGCCTTGCTCAGGTAGCACGATTGGCTGATCGTCTACCATGGTATCTACATCGTCAGCTGATGTATTTACCATCTCTCCCTGCCCAGTCGTCCGGGGTTCTTTGCCGTCATCCTCATCCTCCTCCTCCTCATCTTCATCCTGTTCATCTTCCTCCATTTCATCGTCACCATCTCTTTCCATATCCACATCGCTGTCAAAATCAACGCCATCCGGCAAGTCCACATCCTCCTCCATTCGCATATCCACATCACGATCAAGTTTTGAGTCAAATTTGTTGTCTGACTCCTCGGTAGAGGCGGTATCATCATCTGAGGACATTGACATTGCGGGAGATGCTTCCGCGTCTAAACATACCCGCTCTGGTTAGCCCTTCGTGTCCGAGTCTGCCTCCTACAGTTCCTTCTGCAACTGCACAGCCACGGCACGAGAGATATCATCTCCTCCTAGGGTTTGTTTAACAATAGCTTTCCCTTTACCGTTTCCCTTCCCTTTCCCTTCCTCCGTTGCCTTCCCCTTGCCTTTCACCTTCCCATCCTTTGTACACTTCCCTTTCCCGGTTCCTTTCTCACCGCCCTGCGTGTCCTCCTCACCCTCGCTGTCGTCATTGTGATTGTCATCGCCCGGACGGCTCCTTCAACCGCTCGGCACTCCGGGATCTGCCCAGTTCTCAGCATCATCATCCTCGTCGATTATGTTATCCCAATTCAGTGGTCTAATGGCCAGGAAGTCGCCTGGCTTGTACTACTGGCAGCTTGGTGACACAATCTTTACCCTGATATCATTGCTAACGTACCAAGATAAACGCTTGCCAGTGTATTTAACCTTCCCCGAGCTGGTTGTCTGCGGATTGGAGCGATCGACTTGATCCCCAAAGGCACGGGGTTTGTCCCACCTCCAATTGGTCATTTGGTCGCGGGTTTTGTCAAACATTTGCCCCATATATGAGCGGAAGGCTGCCCACCACTTCCGGAAAGGCGAACTCCTGTTCCTGCGGTGTGGCCACATCAGCTGGAATTGTGAAAAGTGGCGAGTCGTGACTGGATCAAGAAAGATTATATCATACAAGAGGTCCCATGCCCTCTCATCCTGGACGCCGCAAACATTGTATATCCGTATGAGTCCATGGATGTCTTCCAAGATGAATTCCTTGATACGGTCCCGATCCAAGGACAGGCGTCAATTTATAACCGATCTCGGCATTTTTGCCATAGCAGATGCTTTCGCCTTTCCTTTGCGGCTACCCTCTGGTGCCATCGCTGCGAGTTGAAAATGAATCTACACTGGACGCGGTAGCATTATGACACAGTTGAATGTAGTGGAAGGAAGCCCAGACGGAACTTACAAAGTTGTGTAGGTCATCGGATGTGTTTTGGAACGAGAGGCGTTGTTTTGTGCAAGTCAGGTGTTGTCGAGAGATTTCAGGATCCTGGCGGTTTGTTTAATAAGGGAGGAAAAAAGAATGGAGGTAAAGGCGGGAAGATGGGAAATATATACTCGATTTCCTGCGATTTCTTGGTTCAACTTGTTTTGTTGGTTAACAAACTCAAAACCACCCAGCCTTCATCTTGCAGAACCACCAGACATCATATGAATGTGGAGCCTCGAAACGAGATTTAGTACTCGCGGAAAGCACAGTATACAACGCCGGGCGTTGCGTTGGCATCTCGTACCACTTTTACCGCTCAGACCTCGTGCATCTCGGAGCAAACTGAGTAGTTCTCTGGTTGTCCCAACTGTGCAACCATCCAACATGGCTACCAACGCCTAGCATTGGAAAAAGCACACGCAACTGATGTCATATGATAGAGAATAAGTCATTGTTCAATTTGCAATGCTTTTACCTCTGGCAAAGGGGGATTTCCACCGGGAAGTTGAAGATATACACAATCGATGGTTCCATGTATTGTGCCAAGAACGAGTGCTATACTATGATAATTGCGGCAAAGAAGGCATCAACGCCCTTCAAGTGGTGGAAATAGACCTTCAGACGTTGCTGTAACTGTCAATTTCAATGCTGAGTTCAATGTGATGCCAGTTAACCCCATAATTGAATCCTTTACATGGGATCTCGTCCCTGAGTATTCTCAGGGTTTAGAGGCTAGCGCGGTCTCCACTGCGCCTCCATTTTTTGTCGAATCTCTCCATGGTCGCTCAAATTGGAGTCTACCTCGCCTGCCGTTGCATATGCATGCAGAGGACATTATTCCTACCTTCTTAACATTGAACATCTATATTAGACTATGCCTTCCCAGAGCCCTCACCATGACATGACTCCGGGCGTACAAAATGTTCGCAGTCTTCCTAATTGTCAGAATCAACAAAAGGGTGGGCCTTGGGGGAATTCTCAACTTCCACCTACTAAGACACGCGTTTTCGTGCCGCCTAGAGAGAGGGATACCTCTCAAGGAGGGAGTTCCGTACCTTCTACAATCCAAGGTGAGAACTCCACACCCTTATCATCACTGAACAATTCTCGCGTTGCAGATATCACTCAACGCCTGGTTTCCACCCCGTCCACTACACTATGACGGTCAATAAATACTCCAACAGCCACGCCGGTTACAAGCAGTCGTAGAACACCAGCACCCGGAGGAACCTTACAGACAGACTCAAGGAATCACATTGTATCGAGCGCTGCATCCGGCATTGCTAGCACTCCCACTCCTCTCACCGGTCTTGAAAACCTGCCTACCCCCATCACTAATCCAGAAGCCTGTGCAATCATTACAAATCCTCTAAGAACGCGAGCTACAGAACGGAATCAGAGACAGAGGCAGTGCCAATTGCAACTGCAGGCGGTGTCTACATCTCGATCCATGGTCTCCGGCAGTAGCAGCATCCCTCGATTTGGTCACCCAGACATAACGCGTCTTGTATTTGCAACGGGCAGACTCCTGGAGCTCTACATGTAGAAAAGATGGCCGTTTATGAGTGCAACCAACTTGGAGATGGTAAGTTATGCAACGGGACACGTTGTGAAAGCATTAGCTGAAGGCCCACACTGGCAGATAATAGAGACGGACTGGAACGCCGCTATGTAGCAAAACAACATTTGGTCCAGAGAATTCGAGGCACGCAAAAAGGAGATCTTGAAAGAGGTATGCTGAATCAACAGCCCACGTTGGATATTACGCGCTCAAACCGGTACCAGGTTCGAGCCCAAGTCGATAAGGTTAAATCCTATTTTATTCAATCAGCAAGTGACAACATAGCAGAGCTGTAGGATCTCCACTGGTTTGATTCCGCTGCAGATCGTTTGGAATTCATTGATTCCCTTCTGCCAGACAATAAAAATCTTTTTCCTATCGCAGAGTGTGTGGAAGGTGGTGTACGCGGTCCAAATCCAACGCAGAGAGTGTCTAAAGGAGCTAACGAATGGCTAGCGTCCACTGTACTTCCTGGCAGCAGCAATCCCGCGGCTTATCAACATCAAATTTCATCATTTGGCAAATAACCGCGGTAAGTATGCTGATGGATTTTACAATTCCATGATTGCAACAAGGATAGTCATATACACTCGCCACTGATCATGTTTACCAGCACCGCGTTGTGCCATGCTCTCCTCGAGTGGCCAAAGAACAAAGGTGTTCATCCGAAAGCTTCCAAGTCAAAGCTGAAACCGGACAGACTTGATCGCTGGAACTACTTCAACTGCAAGCATGACGGTGGTAAGATCGTATCCTGCTGCACTGTAACGCGTCGCAAATTGTTAACCTCGCCTGGCGTTGCAGACATGTATACATTCTTGATGAATCCCTGGAATACACTACCGGAGAGCTACCAGCAGAGGATGTATAACACCACTCTTGCCACAGTCAAGCGTCAGATCCAACAAGCGGAGACCCCAACGCCTGCCGTGGCGATCAGCACGGAAGCAGCGCCTGTTGACAATGCTATTCTTCTTTACTATTTGACCTCCGAAGTGGTGAGTGAGGAACCTGAGATCGGAAGCACTGACCCAAACATCCCGATAGACAACAATTGCACGGATGACGAACTTGATTTCGGGATGCCAGGGGGTAGCGGGAATTTCAAAGATGAAGGTGCCGAAAGCGATGCCATCCGCACCGCCAGCCGGCGAGAACGGGCCGCGACTGAACGCGGAGTGGTTTGACCTGAGAACCAGTGATGTCGACGGGTATGAGGGCGAGAATGGCGACCATGCGGATGAGGAGGAACAAATATCACAAGCCGATGATGGATCAACGCAGAATGTGGAGGACTGAGGGCATAGTACTAGAGAGTGTGAAGATTGGACAGTATATTTCAGACATGTAAAATACGATAATGGTGAAGCAAATGCAACGGCAAGCGATGTATCTGAAGCGAAGACTGTATTGCAATAAGTGACAAAAGTTCATAGCTAAACATAAATGAGAGTGCGGCATGTGACTATTGGCCAAAGAAAGGCATAAACATCGCTAGGTGTTGTGAAAACGGCTACTGCATAACTGCAACCCCTGCGAAGAGTATAACATACCTGTCATTCTGATGGGGCATATACGTCACCACATTCCGGGCGCAATGTACAGGAGGCCTGGCGCCGGAGTTGTGAGCTTAATATACATCACGGCATGTGGCAATAATTAGACGCATGGTATAAGAGCCGCTGCAAGGGAGGTATACAATGCGACCCGTCACTTAGGCGACGGGTTGCATCTGATTCTCCATCAGAGGGTACGAGGTTCTGCCAGAGCCGTCAGAGCCGTCCGGAACACCTGGGTGTTTCAGACGGAAACTAGAGTTGTTGCTGATGTACACACATAATAATGGATGTCAAAACTGTGTATTTGATTCAGTGCATGCAATTATTGAGTGTACAAAGGGTGGTTCGATGTGATTTATGTGAGCATCAACGGAGCGTCAATGAATTTTGGCATTGCGTCATGAAACATCCAGTAGGCTGTGCGGTTACAGTAAGTCATAATCAAACAATCGGCCGCCTTTCTATGGAACAATGGTGGTGGCAACATTTCTACTATGTCCTGAAAATGACTGTCAACAGAGCGTCAACGACTTTTGGCCTTGCATCTTGGAAAATGCATGGGCTGTGCAGCGACGTTACCCAATAATCGCGCTATCAGCCGCCTTTCTAGGCAACAACGCTTCCAACAACATGGCTACTATGTCCTAACAATGAGCGTCAACAGAGCGTCAACGACTTTTGGTCTTGTATCATGGACAATGCTAGGGCTGTGCGGCAATATGAAGCCATAATCGCATTATCGGCTGCCTTTCTAGGCAAACCCGGATACAACTACATCGCTACTATGTCCTAAAAATGAGCGTCAATAGGGCGTCAACGACTGTTGGCCATGCATATCGGACAATCCGAGGGCAGTGCGGCGACATCAATACATAATCCAACTATCAGCATTCTGTCTAGGCCAAAATGCTTTTGACGACATCGTCAGTATACCCTGAAAATGAGCGTCAACGGATAGTGTTAGCAACGGGTCCGGGTACCCCGCCAGCGGTCCGGGTTTGGACCGCAAACACGGGTCGGTTCGGTTCCAGAACCGGCCAAAAACCCGACCCGCAGACTCTTGGCGGGCAAACCCGGACCCGTACCCGTCAACCCGCGGGTTTCGCGGGGTTTGGATAGACCCGACGGTTCCAATCTCCGGTTCTGCGTTTCGGGTTTCACATGTATGGTCGCATTCAGATATGCGACTGTTAATCGTACAATATTGACCATGGTACGTCACAGTTCGTTTTCGACGTATTAGCCGCCTTGATGTGGAAAACAAGAATACCCAAGCGCCCAACTACATCCTGAAAATGAGCGTCAACACAGCGTCAACGATATTTGGTCTTGCATCTTCGGTAATATGAGTGGTGCGTGATCACAAACATCTATAAAGAAGGATATGACAGCCTTTATAGGCATATATGTACGGGATATTCTAGCCACATCCCCCGGGACAGTAACAACTTATTTCATTTACAGAGCTACTACTAAGTATTCTTGAGCCTTTTAGAGTA